>Ga0208570_1000023_pt1 | contig 91548 bp, 82 predicted proteins | sample DeeseametaMP1202_FD_184192 | JGI IMG/M metagenome (GOLD analysis project Ga0208570, IMG submission 184192) | Marine microbial communities from the Deep Indian Ocean - MP1202 (SPAdes) | ecosystem: Environmental > Aquatic > Marine > Oceanic | place: South Indian Ocean | collected 2011-03-08
GTAATTCCCCCGCCACAGTACGACGGCGTGAACGGCAGACATCCATCCAGGCACCGCCCCGCTTATTGGCACGGGCATAAAGATCCAGATAAAATCCAGCTATCGCTTCGCCATCACGATACACGCGATAAAAACGTACATCGTTGTGATACACATCAACACGGCTATCCATTTCAAACGTCACACCAAACAAGCGGGTGGCAATTTCAAATAAACCAGACAGGACTTTTTCCAATGGAAACCAGGGACGCAGTGCTTCTTGGGAAATAGCATAGCGCTGGTGTTTTAGTTTTTCGCTAAAGTAGCCCACATCCCAGGCTTGCAGATCCGGGTGCTCAAATTGCAATGCAGCGAATTGTTGCAGTTCTTCAACTTCTTTTCGCGCGGCCGGTAGTGCCTTTTCCGACAGATCGTAGAGAAAGTTCAGCACCTGATCGGTGGTCTCGGTCATCTTGGTGGCGATGGAACGTTCTGCGTAATTATTAAACCCCAACAGCACAGCCAATTCATGGCGCAACGCCAGAATCTCATCCATTAACGGATTATTATCCCATTGTCCGGCAAAAGGCCCGCACTCAGAGGATTTGGTGTTGTAGGCCTCATAAAATGTCTTACGCAGATCCCGGTTATCGCAATAGGTCATTACGGCAATGTAAACCGGAATATCCAGCGTCAATAAATAACCATCCATTTGTTTCGCTTCAGCGGCCAATTTTGCGGCCTGCAACTGTGTTTCCGGCAGCCCGCTCAACTCTTTTTCGTCTTTAACGTGGTGACTGAATGCATTTGTACAGTCCAATACATTTTCGGAAAATTTACTGGTCAGTTCCGACAGCCGCTTGCTGATCTCGCCATAGCGGACTTGCTTGTCCTTGGGCAGATCAATGCCCGACAAATGGAAATCCCGCAGCGCATTATCAATCACCTTTTTTTGCGCCACCGTCATGTCATTGAATTGCGGGGATTCTTTTAACGCTTTGTAGGCTTTATACAGCCCCTGATGCTGTCCCAAGACGGTGGAATATTCCGATAGTTTGGGCAAGCACGCGTTGTAGGCGTTACGCAGTGCTTCATTATTCATCACACTGTTCAGATGACTAACCGGAGACCAGGCCTTGGACAAATCGTCATTCAGTTCTTCGAAAGGCAACAGAAAGTTCTGCAGGGTGACTTCGTGTTGCTCGGCGTGCTCGACCAGTTCTGCAATACGCTGGTGATTTCGTTCAATTATTTGACTAATGGCGGGTTCAACCTGTTCCGGCTGAATTTGGCTGAAGAGCGGTAGGACATGGGATTCTAATAGGCTATTCATAGTCTCACTACAGTGACAGTGGTTATAAGAGGAAGGCTGACCGTTAGAGTATCTAACTTACACTTAAGTGTAGCGGATTTGATAGGGGAAAGAACAGGGAAGAAACACTAGTACAACTGCAACAGCAACAAGGTCAGCGCCGCCAGAAACAGGGTATTACAGATCAGGTGAATCAACGATTTCCAACCCTTTCTCACCATCGCCACCAACTGGGTCTTGACCCCCAACGCAGCAATGGTCAACAACAAACACAGGCGAGAGAAATGGCCCAACTCGTCCACCAACGGTTGCGCTACGTCGACCGTGTTAACCAATATCATGAGCGACATAAAGCCGATCAAAAACGCCGGAATCGGCAAGCTGATACCCTTGCTTCGGGGTACCGCCTGTTTACGGTAATACAGCGACACCAATAAAACCAATACCACCAGCAACGACACCCTTAGCATCTTTGTAAAGATTGCAACGTCACCCACGTGATCGGATACCAGATAACCCGCGCCCACGACCTGCGCGATGTCATGAATGGTAGCGCCCAAAAACAACCCCAGCCCGTCATCCTGAATGCCCAGGCTGCCTGCCAGCAGCGGGTATAACAACATGCAGCAAGTACTGACCCCGGTGACCCCCACTAATATACAAAGACTGTGCTTAACATCCTGTTTGGTTTTGGGAATAGCGGCCAGCACAGCCAACACCGCGGCAACGCCGCAAATGGCCACCGCAATACCGGCAATCAAACTCTGCACCGGATTGAAATTCAGTACCTTGCCGACTAAAAAGCTAAATCCGATCACCGACGGCACCGAAATCAATACCAGTACATAGGGTGCCGAGCCAATGGTTTGCAGTTGATCGAAACTGATTTGCACTCCGAGCAGCGCCACACCAAAACGCAACAACGAACGCGCACAAAATTCGATGCCGCGTTCAAACGTGGTATCTTCCGCCAGTTGGTTGAACGCCATGCCCAGCAGCAATGCCAGCAAAATCACCGGGCCACCGTAATGCTCACCAATAAACTGTGCCGCCATTGCGACAGTGGCACAGAGCACCACTCCCGGCATATAGGTTCGCAGATGCTTGATCCGCGCGTGACCGGCGCTGAGCATATCCAACGAAGCCGATTGTTCTTTTTCACTCATCCGACGCGTTCCCGCGGCTGCCGTTTGCAATCGTGCCGTCGGCAATTGTGCGCAGATATTCCCAGGGAAATAGACCTCGGTCGTGGCCATCGGTGAAGGCGATATTAATACCCACCTCACCGACGGCACAGATCGCTTTAATCACGCTGCTCTCCGGAGCCGGATCATGACCGATCAACCCTTGTTGACGGCACCACGCGCAGGCGCAGTAACGCCGAAACTCGACAAAATCAGTTTTGGTGGTGAGCCCATCATCCCATTCTATTTCCACCTGCCTGCCCGGGTGGAATACATGAATATTGAGCGGCAGCGGAGTGGCGACCCGTTGCGGTTGCACCAGGTGCTTCGACAGCGGGCGGCTCATGCGGCTGTATCCAGCTTGGTCAACGCCCAGCGCGCCAATTTGCGCACATCCGGGTCCGGATCATCCATAGCATACTGGATATAAGGCATGGCCGAGATATCCGCGATCTCACCCATGGCAGCAATGGCCGCCTTGCGCAGATTACAGACTTCGTCTTTGGCGCATTTACCCAACGCCGGTATCGCTTTACTGTCACCCAGCTTACCCAGCGTTTCCGCTGCCTTTTCCCGCACTTGCCAGTAAGGATCCATGGTGGCATCCATTAACGCTTTTACCGCAGCCCCCGCCCCCAGACGCCCCAGGGTCGCTGCGGCTTCGGTTCGCACCTGCCAATGTTCATCCTGCAACGCTTTGATCAACGGCATCGCGACCTGCTCCGCGGTTCCGTAGCGCAGCGTGCCGGTAGCAACCCGTCGTACCTCGCTGTCGGCATCGTTCTGACCCAGTGCGATCAATGCCTCCAGTGTGGAAGGGTCACGCAGATAGCCAAGCACTCCAGCTGCTTCGCGGCGCACTTCCGCATCGGCGTGGCCAATCAATTGCAACGCCAGCGGCATTGCTTCAGGCACCGTCATCGGCTTAAGTGCCCGCAGTACCCCCGCCAACACAGTGGGGTCTTGGGGATGGCTATTTAACGTCTGAATTAACGAACCGGCAACCCGGGGGTCCTTGATGTCGGACATTGCATTGGAGGCAGCCTGACGTACATGCTCGTCCGTTGACATCAGTGCTTCTATCAACACCTCGGTCATGTCTCCGGCTTCAAATTCGTCTATCACTTTGGCGGCTTCCTGGCGCACCAGAGAATCGTCGTCTTTTAGTCCCAGGATCAGAAGCTCCACCGCTTCCGGTTCCGCACTGTCCACCAACTCCATTACGGCAACACGGCGCACTCCGGAATCTTCGGATTGCATCCGCAGCGCCAGATCTGCTAGAAAAGGATCGTCGTAATTGGTCATAGCAACACCTCAGCGTAACAAATAGGGAATGGAAACTTTTACTGCATTTGTGGGGCAATCCACCTCACAGGGCATGCAATACCAACATTCATCGTATTTCATATAGGCTTTGCCGGTGTCTTCGTTGATACACAACACGTCCAACGGACACACATCAATGCAGGTCCGGCAGCCTTTATCGGCAATGCATTTATCATTGTCGATTTCTACCGGAACATTAGTAACCTGAATAGCGACTGGCATAATTCTTCCTCTCTTATATTTTCGCTAATAAATCGTTCTGCCCTGGTTTATTCCAGAGCGTTGCACAAGGGCTCTACACTAGGCATTAGCGACGGCTTTGACGCGCAATTTGCTGTAGGCGTCTTTTTCCTCTTCATCCAGCGGTACCACGTATTCGTCTACCGGTCGTGTGTGGCAAGCCATATGGCCGTTTTCGTCCTTTTTCAATTGCACGTGGCAAAACCAGTCTTTGTCGTTTTGTTGCGGATAGTCCACGCAGTAGTGATACAGGCCCCAACGACTTTCAGTGCGAAAGAGTGATGCCACAGCTGCCATTTCGGCGCAATCCAGAATATGCTGGGTTTCCACCGCGCGCATCAGCTCGTGGGGATCACGAGCGTACAGCAGCGGCAGATCTTTCTTGATTTCCGCAAAACGCTGCAATCCGATTTGCATTTTTACTGTGGACTTAGGCGGTTGCAGATAATCGTTCACCAGGCGGCGTATTTTATATTCCATCTGGTTTGGCGGAATGCCATCGGTACGTTGTAACGGCGCCAATACCCGGTCACGCTCCTGTGCGATAAACGCTTCATCCAGAACCGGAGTTTCACGACCGGCGGCGAACGAGGCCGCTTCTTCTCCACAGATCTGGCCATACACAAACGCGCCCAGCATATAGCTATGGGCGACGGAGGCCATATCACCGGCACCATATAAACCGGGCACGGTGGTTTCGCCTTTTTCGTTAACCCAGACACCGGATGCCGAGTGACCGCTGCAAAAGCCGATTTCGGAAATATGCATTTCCACCATTCTGTGACGGTAGTTATTGTCCCGATTTTCGTGGAAACGGCCACGGCTGGGACGCTCGTTACTATGCAGAACGTGTTCAATTTCCTGGATGGTTTCTTCTGCCAGATGATCCAGTTTCAGGAACACCGGACCGGTGCCGCTTTGTAATTCTTTATAAAACTCCATCATCATTTGGCCACTCCAATAATCGCATTCGATAAAGCGATCGCCTTGCGCATTGGCCGTATATCCGCCCAGCGGGCCGGTTACATAGGCGCAGGCGGGGCCGTTATAATCTTTCAGTAACGGATTGATCTGGTAGCATTCCAGACCACTCAGCTCTGCTCCGGCGTGATAAGCCATCGCGTGCCCGTCGCCGTTGTTGGTTGGGTTTTCATAGGTGCCAAACATATAGCCGGATGAAGGCAGCCCCATTCGTCCGGCAGGACCGGTACACATCACTACCGCTTTGGCCCGAATCACAATCACATCCGCATCCCGCGTACCCAGCGCCACACACCCGCTAACACGGCCTTCTGCGTCTTTCAGCAAGCGCGTAGCCTGATAACGGTTTTCGATTTCCACGCGATGACGTCGTAACCGTCGATACAGAATTTTCTTAACGTTATGCCCTTCCGGCATCGGCAATACATAGGTGCCCAGGTGATGCACCTTTTTCATATCGTAGTCACCGGTCTGATCTTTCTGGAAATGAACACCCCATTTATCCAATTGCTGAATCATGTCGAAGCTGCGCTCGGCGTATTTCAGGATCGCTTTCTGGTGCACAATGCCGTCGTTGGCAATGGTGATTTCTTTTACGTATTGCTCCGGAGTCGAGTGGCCTGGAACGACTGCGTTGTTCAACCCGTCCATACCCATGCTGATCGCACCGCTGCGTTTTACATTGGCTTTTTCCAGCAACAGCACACTCATTTCCGGGTTCTTTTCTTTCACTGTCACCGCCGCCATGGGTCCGGCAGTACCACCACCGATCACCAGTACGTCTACGTCTTTCACGGTCATATCATCTAATAAGCTCATCGTTCTCTCTCCTTCTGGCGATCAACAGTAAAGTGGTATTGATAGGTATCACCCCGGAATGCGAGGTATTCAAAATCGATCGGGTTATTCTGCGTATCGTAGGTCAAGCGGGTGACCCACATAATCGCTTCACCGGATTCAATGCCCAACAGCTTTGCGGTATCGTTATCGGCTTTGCGCGCCTCGAGTCGGATGTCGGCTTTGCCCAACGCAATGTGCAATTGATTTTCCAGCATCGGAAAAATATCACCGGTGAGGTCGCGACCGAGTAATTTTCTGCCGATGGAAAGTGGAAAATAGGAGGTGTCCACCGACACCGGTGATTGCGATAAATAACGTAATCGTTTTACCTGGATGACGTCTTCGCCCTTCTGCAGTTGCAACGCTTCCTGCACTTTTTTTGCCGGTCGACATTCCGCGATTTCCAGCATACGGGCCGAAGCCTGATAGCCTTTCGGGGTCATGGCTTCGCCCAGGCCTTCCAGACGTTGCACATCCTGAACCGCTTTCGGTTTACTGACGAAGGTGCCTTTGCCCTGGGCACTGAACACCAACCCTTCGGTATACAGATCCCGCAACGCCTGGCGCACGGTAATACGACTGACGCTGAACGCATTCATCATTTCGTTTTCGGACGGCAAGCGGTCATGGGGTTGATAGACGCCGTCCAGAATGCGCTTCTTTAAGGTTTCTTTAATCTGCACATACAATGGTTGATGAGACATTGAGTGCATCGCTACTGTAGTCATAATGTTGTCCTGTCCAGTAATGTGCTGTCCTGTGAAATAGGCGACCAGAATTCAGGTGTCCTTCAGGCCGTTTTATTCTGCTGCTCAAACGCGCGCGTGGTTTCTTCACGAATTAATTGCAAACACTGTGCTTTCACTTCAATAAAATGCGGATCCATAAAAACATCCGTGGGTCGGGGGCGCGGCAAATTGACTTTTATGTCCGCAATGAGACGCCCGGGACTGGCACTCATCACCACTACCCTGTCCGCCAGGTACACCGCTTCTTCGATATCGTGAGTCACAAACAGCACGGTATTTTTAAATTCTTTCCAAATCTCCAGCAGGTTTTCCTGCATTAAAGACCGGGTCTGGGCATCCAGTGCGCCAAAGGGCTCATCCATCAACAACACGGAAGGATAATTGGCTAACGCCCGAGCAATACCCACTCGCTGCAACATGCCGCCCGATAACATGGCCGGATACTGTTTGGCGTATCCGGACAGCCCTACCACTTCCAGAAACGTGCGCGCAACGCCCTCCGCCTGACTGCGGGTAGAGCCGGCCATCAGCGGTCCGAAGGCGACGTTATCCAGAACGGTTTTCCAGGGAAATAATGAATGCTGTTGAAATACCATGCCGCGATCCGGGCCTGGTTTAATAACCGCTTTGTTATCGAGAGTGACACTGCCTTCACTGGGCTTGACAAATCCGGCGACCGAATTCAGCAGCGTGGATTTGCCGCAACCGGAAGGCCCCAGCAAACACACAAACTCGCCGGGTTTGATGTCCAGATTGGCATCGGCTACCGCCGTGTTTACCCCGTGTCTTGCATGAAATCGTATACTGACCTGATCAATAACAACGTGACCCTTGCCCTGATTGTTCTTTGCCAATCGTTTATCCAGGCTTTGGTAAGGCAATATTTTTGATACTGCTGCGTCCATGGAACTTTCCCCTCTCTCGATCTCTCTCAATCTCTCTCGCTACACCGAACTGAAATGGGTTAGCGTCAACGGTTGCCGCCTTTTTCCCCTTGCCAGCGCAGCATCGGTTTTGCCATCAACCGTACCAGCGCTGTGGAGCCCGTGCCGAGTAGCCCGATGATCAGCATACCGATGATGATGTTGGGGTATTCAACCAGCGTGTACGCGGACCAGGTAAAGTAACCAATGCCGTATTGTCCGCTGATAATTTCCCCGGCCAGGAGTGAAAACCAGGCGACCCCCATGCCGATCGCAAGCCCGGCCAGAATGCTGGGCAGTGCACCGGGCAGAACGACATGCCAGAGGATGTTGCGGCCGTTAGCGCCAAACGATTTCGCGGCGCGGATCAGGTTCACCGGCGTTTGCTCCACTCCGTGCACGGTATTCAGAATGATGGGGAACAGCGCTCCCAGAAATGTAATAAAGATGATGCTGGATTCTTCGGTAGGCATGACCAGAATGGCCATCGGTATCCAGGCAACCGCTGGAATGGGGCGTAGAATTTCGATATAGGGCAGAAAAATATCTTCGGCAATTTTATACATCCCCATCAGCACACCGATCATCACGCCGATCACCACCGCTAACAGGTAACTCAGCAGAATCCGTTGCAGGCTGACCATAATGTGTTTGTAAAATTCCACGTTGTTCAGTTGCGCCAGCAGCGCATCAAACACCACCACCGGTGTCGGTACGTTTTCAAAACTGAGAAAGAACGACCACTGAAAGCTGGAGGCCAATTGCCAAACGCCGATGGCTCCGATGATGGCGAGTATACGCACAACCCAACTTGATCCTTTATCTTGAAACCAGCCCATCACGTCTGCATTAATCGGGCTGCGGGGAATGGCTTCGGGCACCGGCACCTTGTTGCCTGCCGCTGCACAAGCAGCAGCGGCGTCATCGTGCACTTGCTTAATGGAAACCTGCTGGGCTTTTGCTGTCATTGCCGAACTCCTAAGCCTTTGGTTATTGATTCTGTGTCGGTTGCCAACTTGTTCTATCCCGTTATAACGGGTCATAAAGAGTGAGGCATCTGTCGTGCCAAGTTTGGTAAATTGCGTTTTTTCGATCTGTATCTATCTGAAATTCAAACGTTATTTTTTTGGGCTGCTATTCACTTTTGAGCGCAGAGCGAATCCGGCGATTGCTCGTGCACAGTGCACTGCACCGATAACGGGTGGTGCATTAGCACCGAATTGAAATCGAATTTATTTAACGGATAGAACAAGTGGGCGGATGGACAGGGAGGGGAAATCAGAATTATTGGCAAGGCTAAACCGTTGCAATTCTACAGGGAATCTCTAAAATCAATCGCTTCCTTAGGGGAGTAGTCTTCTCACAGTGAGAGAGTCTGTCAACATACTTGAGCCCTCAATGGCTTATGGCAGATTCGTACCGTCATGCACGCCTCACGCTAGTTTGTGCAGCACGGTATTGGCAAGACCTAAGGCAATCGACAGTCCCAAAGGTGGGAGGCTGTTGTTTGCCTTACTGTTCTTAGCCATCCCACCGGAGTTATTTCATGGAAGCATTACTCATCTCCACCAGCACCGTCGCACTCGCCGAAATCGGTGATAAAACCCAACTCCTTTCACTTTTCCTCACCACCAAATTCCGAAACAAATGGGCCATCATAATGGGCATCCTGGTTGCGACACTGCTTAACCATGGGGTTTCCGCCTGGCTGGGCGACTGGATTACCCAATACCTGCAAGGGGACCTGGGCCGCTGGCTGATAGGTGCCAGCTTCGTGCTATTGGGTCTGTGGTTGTTAGTACCGGATAAAGATGACAGCGCCGAATCGCCGCTGCAGAAATACGGCGCCTTTGTGGCTTCAACCCTGTTGTTTTTTGTCGCCGAAATTGGCGATAAAACCCAGATCGCCACCGTATTGCTCGGCGCTCAGTTCAATTCCGTCGTCCTTGTTACGATCGGCACCACCCTCGGCATGCTACTGGCCAATGTTCCGGTGGTGCTGGCAGGGGATTACCTGATGCGGCGGATACCGCTGAAGCTGGCCAATATTCTGGCCGCCTTTACATTCATTGCCGTAGGCATCGCGAGCCTGGTTATCTGACTTGCGGCAAGGCATGGTTTGTCAGCAACACGCGCTGGCTCAACCAGATCAACGCGGCGCAGCACAGCAACAAACTACTGCCTATGGCGAATAAGGGATAATGGGTTCCCCATAAATCATAGAGCGCCGACATGCCGTATCCGGCCACGGCCTGTGCCGCCGCAAAGGCGGCCGTGGCCTGTCCCCACACCCGCTTGTGTTGCACCGGCCCCACCAGTTCCGCCAAACGACCGGACGTCAGCGCCACCAAACAAGGCACCATCGCGCCAAAAATAAACGATGATAGGGAGCGAAACACTAAGGTCACCGAAATAAGAGGAATCGCCACCGCCAGTGCTTTGGCAGAATAGGCCAGCATCAACCCCCGATGACAGCCGATCCGGTTTGCGAAAAACCCCGCCAGCAACGGCCCCAGCACGGCGCCCAGACCGAACAAGCCCCACTGCACCGAGCCTGCGTGTTGGCCGAGCGCCTGCTCCCTTGCCAGGTAGTCGACCCAGAATAGCGTGTGGGGAACAAAGCCCGCCGCATCCAGACCATACGCGGCGATCACCAGCCACACCACCAGCGCAGGGTAAACGCCGATGTTTGCCTGACCTCCATCCTCAACTTGTGCGCCGGGGTTTGCCTCGTTGTGATGGTGAGCGGAACCCAGTGTTAATAAACCGCCAATGCCGATTACACCCACCAGCAAACTGACCACCCCCAGTGCAATCCAGGTGGCGGTCAAGCTGACTTCCAGCAAAGCAGGAATCACCGTGGCCGAGAGCATAGCGCCGACTCCGATGCCGGTGAAAACCTTGATACTCATGGTGGTGCGCTGCTCCGCCGGGGTTGCAGCCAACGCCATGGAAGGCCCGGCCACTACAAGAATCGCGCCCGCGACCCCCGACAATAAACGCCAGATAAAAAACCAGGCAAAGCCAAATGGACCGGCACACAACAAAAAGCTGAGGGCTACCACCACAAAGGCGATCGACAAAACCCAACGATAAGAAAAGCGTTCCGTCAGGGGGTGAGCCGACAATGCCCCGATCAGATAGCCCAGCAAATTGGCTGCACCGATATACGCGGCATCACTGGCACCAAACCAGTGTTGTTCGATCAAAACCGGAATTAAAGGGGTATAGGCAAAACGCGACAACCCGATACCTGCTAACGTCGCCATCATTCCGGTTAGTAAAGCTGATTGTTTGTGCCACACCATTTATAGGATCCGTCGTTAAAAACAGATCAAATTTTAACAGCAAATGTACGACAATCCTGAATCTAACGTACTAGTTGCAGGGCTTTGGCTTCCACTCCATCCCAATCGTCCGCATCCGGTAACGGATCTTTCCTTTCCGCAAGATTGGGCCAGCTTTGCGCCAGCTCCGCGTTTATCCCAATGAATTCCAATTGGTCCTCGGGTAACTCATCTTCTGCATAAATCGCATTGGCAGGACACTCCGGCTCGCACAACGCGCAATCGATGCACTCATCCGGATGAATAACCAGAAAGTTCGGTCCCTCGTAAAAACAATCCACCGGGCACACCTCCACGCAATCGGTGTACTTGCACTTGATACAGTTTTCAGTAACGACAAAGGTCATGATCATTGCGCTCCCTAGATAATTGAATGTTATAACCTGCTATGACAAGCTGACTGCATCGGATTGGTCTGTCATTCAGACTTTCACTGATTGCTTGTTGCTGTTGCTGAATGGATTCCAAAGCCGTCGTCGGTCACTTGTATTAACCGGTTATAACCTCTCTATTGGAGCTACGCACTTGGCGTGCCAGAACCCGGGGCAACGCCGCTGGATAAGCGCTAATACATTGATATAAAAAGCCTATATAGCCAGCAACAAGAGTAAATAGAGGGTCGACAGGGCCATCTTACGATGCACCATAATGGCGCTATGGACCGACGGAGAGTAAACCGGCTGTGCCCCGGCGGACGACTTCACTGAGGTGCGCCAATACAAGTGACCCCCGGTTTGCCACTACCCGCCAGGACCCTGAAGTGCTATGGTTGCAGCCCGAATCTACCTGTGAATGCCTGTCCTGTCATGGAGGATCAATGTCCAAACTACCGCTCTGCGCAAGAGGGTTGAGCGCCGCCTTTTCACTGTGCTTGTTGTTCCCGCTTTACCTCTATGCAGCAAATGTCGACGAGAGCGAATTTGAGAACAGCCTGGTTACTGCGGCCATCGAACGCACCCGGCATCAGGTCACCTATGACGGCGCCTATCGCTCTATCCCCTACCCAGGCGGCGACGTACCCGCAAACATCGGTGTCTGCAGCGATGTGATTATTCGCAGTTACCGCCAACTTGGAGTGGATTTACAACAACTCGTGCACGAGGATATGAAGCTGGATTTCGAAGCCTATCCTTCACATCGAATCTGGGGTATGAACAAACCCGATAGCAACATCGACCACCGCCGGGTGCCCAACCTGCAAGCCTATTTCACCCGCCACGGTAAAGTGTTGCCCATAAGCGAAGCGTATAAGGATTACCATCCCGGCGACATCGTCACCTGGATGTTACCTGGCAACCTACCGCACATCGGTATTGTCACCAACCAGACGTTGCCGAAAACCGGGGAACCGCTGATCGTTCACAATATCGGCCGCGGTCCGCAACTGGAAGACATGTTATTTGATTTTGATATTACGGGGCATTATCGCTTTGACCCGACGCTAACGGTGCAGCCGGAAACGATGCAGGCCGGGGATGGCACTGCCGCCGATACGCTGGAAACCGATAACCTAGAAATCAAGACCTGGCCTTTGCTGGAAGAGGCTTTTCAGCCCGTGTCGTTGCCGGAGGTACCGTTAAGCCGCTCGCATATCAGCAATGACTGAAGCGGTAGAGGGCATGACACCCCGCCATAAACGGAACGACTCGGCTGCCTGCTCCACCAGCATACCCAGACCGTCGTAGGCTTTTTCTGCCCCGTGCTGCAATGCCCAGGCATTAAACGGCGTTTGCTGCTTGCTGTACATCATGTCATACGCCCGACCATGGGCTTCGAACAGGTGCTCCGGTAACGGCGGCACTTCACCGGCCAAACTGGCAGCGGTGCCGTTGATAACCCAGTTAAAAGTGTGATTCAGCTTACTTATTGGCTGTGCCTCGATACGGCCCAGGTGCTGAAATTCTTCCGCCAGATGAAAGGCTTTTTCCGCAGTACGGTTACAGATCACCAGCAAAGCCGGGTTTTCTGCCAGTAACGGTGCCAATACGCCTCGCACAGCGCCCCCGGCACCCACCACCAATATTTTTTTGTTGGCTAACCGGCCATCATGATTGTGCATGATGTCCCTCACCATACCGATGCCGTCTGTGTTATCTCCAACCAGGCAACCGTCACTGCGCAAAATCAACGTGTTAACCGCTTTTGCCCGTTGCGCCCGCTCACTCAATTCGTCTGATATTTCATAGGCTTGCTGCTTAAAAGGCACCGTAATATTGAGCCCTTTTCCGCCCTCAGCAAAAAAGCGGCGCACTGCCGCCTGAAAATCGTCCTCCGGTACCAGGATGCTGGTGTAACTGATTTCCTGATCTGTTTGCATGGCAAACGCTTTATGGATATGGGGGGAGCGGCTGTGTTTGATCGGGTTGCCCATTACGGCATAAGGTTCAACACTCATGGAAGTACTTCGTTCCTTCATATCCAGTCTCGGGCACCGAGAAATTCGGTGACCAGTTTTGATTCTTCGGTACCGGCCCTGGGTTGCCAATCGTATTTCCAGCTAACCAGCGACGGCAGCGACATCAGGATTGATTCCGTACGGCCACCACTTTGCAGGCCGAATAAGGTGCCGCGATCGTATACCAAATTGAATTCCACATAGCGCCCGCGACGGTAAAGCTGAAATTCCCGCTGTTGCCCAGTATAGGACAGGGATTTGCGTTTCTGCACGATCGGACGATAGGCCTGGATAAACGCATCCCCCACCGAGCGCATAAAATCGAAGCAGGTTTCATAGGGCCATTCGTTCAGATCGTCAAAAAACAATCCACCGATGCCCCGGGTTTCCTGCCGGTGTTTAAGATAAAAATAATCATCACACCATTCTTTGTAGCGCCGGTATACATCGTCGCCAAACGGGTCGCAAGCCTGCTTTGCGGTCTGGTGCCAGTGTTTGCAGTCTTCCTTAAAGCCATAATACGGCGTCAGGTCAAAACCGCCTCCGAACCACCAGACCGGCTCAGCGTCTTTTTTCTCAGCCACAAAAAAACGCACGTTGGCATGGGAAGTCGGCACCATCGGATTACGCGGATGAATCACCAGCGAAACCCCCATCGCCTGAAAGTTACGCCCGGCTAACTCCGGTCGATGAGCTGTCGCCGATTCCGGTAGGCCGGCACCAAACACATGCGAGAAGTTGACACCGGCCTTCTCGAAGGTATCACCGTTCTCGAGCACCCGAGAGCGGCCGCCACCCCCCTCTTCACGATCCCAGGTGTCTTCCCGGAAGGCAAAAGCGCCGGTCTCTTCTTCACTTAGCTGGGCGCAAATATCGTCCTGCAACGCCAGTAGGTAATTCTTAACTGCGTCTAAATCTATTGTGCTCATAGAATTCCCTTGGCCCCCGGCGACGCCCTGGTTCAAGCTGCCCTTATAATACGGCCGCTTTGTAAATCTTTGATTTCACTCGGCTTTGATCTGCGTTGAGTGGCTCCCGGTACAATATAGTCTGCACCGATTCCGGTCTGCCGCCGAGCCCGTAAAAGTGAGTATTCACTTTTGGCCGGTGGCCTGCCACTTTGATTCGCGCTACTGGAAACGATCGGACCTCCCCAGGCTTGACATAAGGACTGCACTAGCGGGTGAGCACTTACTCTCACTGCCACTGATGAAAAGGAACCCTTGATCCAGGCGGGGATCAGCTGCTCCGGGTCCGGGATCAGCCAAGTCACCGGGCCGGGCCAGTCGGCATCCAGACGGTGTCGCTGATCGGCACTAAGCGATCGGAGTAAAGGCTCGATCTGCTGACAATTTGCTGCCACCAGAATCAAGCCTTTTTCCACCGGGCGCTGCTTTAGTGTCAGCAAGCGTTGTACCGCTATGGGGTTGAACGGATCGCATCCGTAACCGAACACCGACTCGGTGGGGTAAGTGATCACTTCCCCCTGAGCCAATGCATTAACCGCTCCTAGCCGATGACGCAAAGCCAACATGAGTGGTTACTCAGTCTTTCTGAGCCAGGCGCGCCTGCAGTGCTGCGTCTTTTTCCTGTACTGCGCGGGCGTTTGCCGCACGATCGTCTTTCAGGCGCTGTGCCAAATCCGCGTCCGCCAGTGACATCATCTGCCCGGCCAGATAGGCGGCATTTTTCGCACCGGCCTTGCCGATCGCCACCGTCGCAACCGGTATGCCGCCAGGCATTTGTACGGTAGACAACAAGGAATCCAGGCCGTTCATTGAAGCATTAATGGGGATACCGATCACCGGCTTAACCGTGGCTGCGGCAACCGCACCCGCCAAGTGAGCAGCCATGCCGGCAGCACAAATAAACACGCTACAACCGCGCTTATCGGCGTCTTTAACGTAATCATGGGTGATTTGAGGAGTTCGGTGAGCGGACGTCACCTTCACTTCGAACCCGATTTTGAGCTTGGTTAATGTATCAAGGGCTGGTTCGACTTGGGGAAGGTCGGAATCCGATCCCATCAGGATGGCTACAAAGGGCTTAGACATAATGGAACCTCACTATAAATGCCGCTACGGTTATGGTATGGAAATGAGGCGGCGAAGTTACCGCAGCTGGCGTCCGGTTGCAAGTCAGATGCGGCTATAACCGCCTTGTTCCTGCGCCACTACCCCCTCCAGCTCCAACATAATCAGGGTAGAATTGACATCCGCTACCGACATCCCGGTGAGACCGACAAGTTGGTCCACATTGGCAGCATCGAATTGCAGTGCGGCCAACAAGCGGCCTTCTGGTGAACTTTTATCGAACTTATGAGCCATTTCGTCTGCTTGCAGAGGAAAAAGACTCTGTTGATGAACATAACCTAATAATGGCATCAGCTCTTCTACGATCTGGTCTGCGGTTTCCACCAGCTTGGCACCGTTGCGGATCAGCGCATGGCAGCCTTTTACCAGCGGATCGTGTATTGAACCCGGAATCGCAAACACTTCCCGTCCCTGATCGACCGCCTCATTAGCCGTAATCAATGAACCGCTTTTGAGCGCCGCCTCCACCACCAGCACTCCCAGACTGAGCCCGCTGATAATACGGTTTCGACGGGGGAAGAACTCAGGGCGCGGTTGCACGCCGATGGGAAATTCGGACACCAGCGCCCCCTGAGCGGGTATACCCTCGCCCAATACCCTGTTGCGCGCAGGGTAAAGAGTGTCGAGCCCATGGGCTAAAACCGCAATGGTCTGACCACCACTTTTGAGGGCGCCGGTGTGCGCTGCAGCGTCGATGCCCAACGCCAGCCCACTGGTGGTGATAAAACCATGGGCGGAAAAACACTCCGCAAAATCCTCTGCCAATTTGCGCCCTTTGCGACTGCAATGGCGACTGCCGACAATCGCAATCTGCGGCATTGTCAGGCTCGCCACGTCGCCGCGGACAAACAGCACCGGCGGGGCACCGGCGATTTCACGCAACAAAGGCGGGTAATCGTCACTGGCCCAGGTCAGAATATGATGCTGGTTGCTGGCGTCCTGCCAGTCCAGGTCTGCACTGACTCCAGCACCGAGACGCCGCTCCGTGCCCGCCTGAAAACCGGTAATTTGGGCGCACTGGGCCTGTTTGAAACCCATCAACCGTAATTGGTCCGGTGTTTGTGAGAAAAACGTCAGCATGCTGCCAAAACGTTCAGTAATAAGACGGAAATGGCTGGAGCCGATGCCTTTAATGCGCCATAGCGCAAGCCAATAAGGTAGCTCTTCTAGAAACATGGTGATCCTTCACGCAAATCAAGTCCCGAATGATGCTATACAGACAGTATCAACTTAAAAAATTCACAGAAAATTCTTAATTCAGACGGGCGTCGTACCAGGCATCAAAGTCAGCAACGGGAACCGGTCGACAAATATGGTAGCCTTGCGCCTGTTCGCATTGCAGATTACGCAGCACCATCAGGGTCGGCTCATCTTCCACCCCTTCAGCCACCACATTCAAACCGAAGCTGTGGGCCAGCCCGATGGTGGAACGAACGATTACCGCATCGGCATCATCTGACAACATATCTTTCACGAATGAACGATCAATTTTCAGTGTTTGGATCGGCAATCGCTTCAGGTAACTCATGGACGAATATCCGGTACCGAAATCATCAATGGCCAGATGAATACCCAACTTATGAAATTCCTCCACCACTTGCATGGCGCGATGGGGGTCGGTAATCAATGCGCTTTCGGTAATTTCAATTTCAAGTAAGCGATGGGGTACGTCGAATTCTTCAAGCAGGCTTTTTACTTGCGATGGGCAATGGATGTCTATCAGATTTCGCGCTGACAGGTTCACCGCAATCGCAATCTCCTTGCCCTGGTCCATCCAGCTACGAATTTGTTTCATGGCCGAAGTCAGCACCCACAAACTCAGTGGATGTATAATTTCCGTCATTTCTGCCAACGGAATAAAATCCGCCGGCGGCACCATGCCGTGCAGCGGATGATCCCATCGTAACAGTGCTTCGCAGCCGTTACAGGCGCCGGTTTTAATATCGATACGGGGTTGGTAATAAAGTTGCAGCTGGTTTTCACGAATGGCCGTACCCAGATCAGCCAGCATGGTTAACCGGCGGGTGCTGTGAGAATCCAGTTCGTTACTGTAAAAACTGCAGGTTTCACCGTGGGTCTTGGCGTGATACATCGCCACATCTGCGCAACGCAGCAAAGCATGGCTGGAATCCCCGTGCTCCGGATACAGAGCAACGCCGATGCTCGCACCCATTTCAAGAAACATGCCCTCGACTTCCATCGGCATCTTCAGCTCTTTGTTGACCGTGCTGACCAACGCCATTATCGATTGCTGATCGACGATGCCGTATTGGATCACGGCGAACTCGTCACCACCCAGACGATATAACTGGGATTTGGTATTGCTTTTCTGCAACGCCGTCAGCAATCTGCGCGCCACCTTCTGCAAAATAAAATCGCCAATCCGATGCCCCAGGGTATCGTTGACGTCTTTAAACCGATTCAGATCCAGCAATAGTACAGCGACGTTTTGTCCGGACCGCTTTGCATCGATCAACAGACTGGCGCCGTTCTCATGCAAAGAATCGCGATTCGGTAATTCGGTTAAGGCATCGTGACTGGTTCGAAAAGCCAACTGTTTTTGCGATTCGACCAACGCGGCTTCTGCCTGCTTGCGGTCGCTGACATCCCGAATCGTACCCAATACGCATTTCATATCCCCGAGCTGCAAAAAGTTTAAACCCACTTCGGCATGAAACGAGGTTCCATCCATGCGATGGAAATTCCATTCAAATTGCTGCCGGGTGCCGTTCAGTGCGGCTTTGATTCTGGTTTCAATCTGGTGCTCGGAATGTCGCCCATCCGGCTGCGACAGTGGCGACAACTTTGACAGTGACGAGTCCATCAGTTGTTCACGGGAGGAGCCGAACATCGTCAACATCGAAGGGTTGCACTCGCAAATTTCAAAATCGCGGATCACCATCACAGCATCCAGCGTGCCTTCAAACAAGGTGCGAAAACGCAATTCCCGGTCACGATAGGAATTCAGCATCATCAGCTGCGAGATCATATCGGCTATCGAGGCAGCAAATATTTTCTCTTCATCACTCCAGTCGCGATGGCGCACCTGCTGCTCAAAACACAAGACGCCTTGGGTATGCCCTTCCGACCGCAATGTGGCGTCCAACATAGATTGAATGTCCAGCGGTCGCAGGTAAGCATCGCTGAACTCATTGGTACGGGAATCCGTTTGCGCCTGGTTCGCGTCAATTACACGCTCCGCTGCCAACGCGCTAAAATAACGGGGGTATTCACTTGAGGCCAACACCACACCTTGCTCAATTGCATTACCGTCACCCTGAAACAGACACAGGCAAACTAACTCGGTTTGGCTGCTATTCAACTGCCAAACACTAACGCGCTCTACATCCATCACACCGGCACAAGTACGGGCAATATGACTTAAGGCACTGTTCAGGTTCGCTTTCCAAATTAGCTCCGACTTTGAAAGAGCTATATAGGTGTCCACCAAAGGGTTGGACGCAGCAATGACCGGTGATGTGAATGTATTCGACATATACTCTGAGGCAAATCAACTATGCAAATCTCAGTATAGACGATGATATGAATTTACACGCCGCTGTTACAGATACTGTTAACTGTTAACGAACTGTAACCGCCGTTCCTATTCCGGGCCGGGCTAACGCCCGTTTACCCGGCTTTCGGCCAGGTACAGCCGTGCCATATTCTGATCAATCGAGAAGGCATACCGGCCCAGAAAGTTCATACCCAGCAAACCATCCACTTCTTCGTTACTCAGGTTTACTTCGATAATATTAACGTCGTGTTGCACCTGATCTTCAATCTGCATGGAATCAATTGTGAACAGCGACGCCGCCACTTGACCGTTGGCGGTATGCACCTGTAAACGTTGCCCCGTATCGATGAGATTAGTGCCCCCCTGCAAGCGGGCGATGGCGGAAGGCGTCAACGCTGTAATACTGGCGCCGGTATCAATCATAAGCTCAAGCTCCACCCGACCATCAAAAACGACTTTCACCACAAAGTGATCGGCGTTGCGATACAAGGGTATACCACTGCGGCTACGATCGCGGTTGGCAATGGCTTGTTCCAGTTGCAAAATTCTGGCGTCCACCTGTGCCTGATGCGCTTCGCTATACGGGAGCAACTGCACCTGATACAGGGCCTCATTTAATTCTCCGGACTGCGCTAACGCATCCGCCATCATTAAACCAAACGGTGGATAGTCCGGCTGTTTTTCCAATGCAAAACGCAGCAGCTCCATCAACGACTGATTTTGATTTAAAGTGTCCGGTGTTTCTGACTGCGCCTCTTGAAACGCATTCAGCAACAATGTGTCAATGCGCTGCCTGCATGCTTGCCGACGCTGTTCACCCAGCGCCGAATCATAAGCGATAAAAAGCTCCGTTATCGCGGCCAAACGGTCGCCGCGAACCAGTGCAGAATCCACGGCAAGATCCTGATATAGGGTATTGTCTCCGTTCATCTGCAACAATGCCTCGATCCAGGCATCCAGATCTTTCCATTGCTGTTTCTGCATCAGATGCAAAAGATGCTGCTGTAACAATGGTTCGGCCCAAACCATTTCAGAAGCGTCCGCCGGAAGCGAATCCAAAAAGCCGATAACCGCTTCAATCCGGTTGCCAGTCAATAACCTCTGAAATCGATTTTGCTCGCTTCTGTGGCGCAGCCTATTGGGTTGATTGCTTGCGGATACCGCGCCATTCTCCACAGCGTGATCTCCGCTATATGAGGAGCCGGCATTGAATCCGGCTGCGTGCGGTTGCAAGCCCGGAAAGGTCCACGCAGCCCACCAACCTGACGCAAAAACCAACAAAAGAATAAGCCCTCGCTTGACCCAGCGGCGCCAATTCGATGCAGATTGATTTTGTTGCGTTGGTTCCATTACCGATATCCTATACTTGGGTCGCAACCCTAATTGCAATCCCTGCATAATCATGGCATCTAAGTATGGCACAGCCTAAAGCCTGGGCACGACTAACGACAATAAAATAAAGAGGCACGCGATGGATCTGGACAGAATAGACCTTAACTCACTCATAGATAAAGCAACCGAAATGGTCATGCTGTACGCGCCGAAAGTACTGTTGGCGTTGATTACCCTTATCGTCGGCTTATGGATTATCGGCGCAATAAGCAAAGCAATAGAATACGTTCTGGAGAAACGGGATTTTGATATATCCCTGCGTAAATGGCTTTCCAGCATTCTGTCTCTGCTACTCAAATTCTGCTTACTCATTTCCGTTGTGTCCATGATCGGCGTGCAAACCACGTCCTTTATTGCCATGCTGGGTGCCGCCGGTCTGGCCGTTGGGTTAGCATTGCAGGGCAGCCTGTCGAATTTTGCAGGCGGGGTTTTAATACTGATATTTAAACCTTATAAGGTCGGTGATTATATCAAAGCCAATGGCGAAGAAGGCACGGTTGAGGCAGTGGATGTGTTCTACACCTTCCTGATTACACTGGATCATAAACACGTTGTATTGCCGAACGGACCGCTAGCAAACGGCAATCTGGTGAACTACACACGGGATGAAACACGCCGCATCGATCTGGCGGTGGGAGTGAGCTACAACACCGAATTCGATGACGCCGAAAAGGCGCTGATTGATATGATGAAGCAAGACGAGAGGGTATTGGCCGATCCACCGCCCTTTGTGGGCGTAACCGATTACGGTGACAGCTCCATTAATCTCACAGTACGGGCCTGGTGCAAGACAGAGCATTACTGGCCATTACGCTTCGCAATTAATAAACAAATTAAACCGGCATTGGATGCAGCAAACATTTCCATTCCGTTCCCGCAGCGCGATGTACATATGATTCCGGCCAATTAGGACCGGAATCACGTTCGTTAAAAATGCAATACCAAACCCAGGGTATAGGCGATGCAGGTTGAGCGGCAAATTTAATTCCCCGATACCGTCTGCCACCATCTCACTTAAGATGCAGGCGCCGCTTTCCCGGCCCTGGCCCGTTAGGGTATCAACCTAAGTCAAATTACCGCAGGGCTTGCAAAGTGTGTTGTCTGGAGGCATAAAAAAATCCCCCGACAAAGCGGGGGATTTTTTGCAGTTGGTAACAAACCAGAGCGGACGCTACTCAGTCGGGACGTTTGACCGTATCACCCACTTTCAGCGGTGCCTCGGCACGCAGAATCAGACCGTAGCTGACTTTATCGAAGGTCCGGAATACCATCAGAATACCGCGGCGTTCGTCGGGCAACTTAACCAGCTCCTGAGTAATGCGGTCTTTCACCACCTCGCCTTTATTCATAACCGCCAGCACATCACCCACTAACGCGCCGTCACGCTCACCGTAATTCATCACCACCACATCGTATTGGCTGACATTCCGTACGCCACTGAACACACTCAGAATATTGGCATCCACCTCCCCGTTTGGGGCTTTGGGATAGAACACGGAATCCACTTTACGCTCTTCGGTGGGAATCAGGCGATCACCGGGGCGAATATCCTCTTTGGAGTTGGTAATTTTGAACCGCGCCACTTCGTCTTCGTGTTTTTCGTAGCGCGCCATACCCATATCCAACGCCGCAAAACCCAGCACTTCCTTGGTTTTCGGATCCTGATAGGCTTGCCCTTTGCGATAGATGCCATACACCTGATGCGCTTCTGACCAGTCACCCCGTGCGTACATATAATCATGCAGCCCCATCACAATATGCTGCTCGTCACCCGCCAGAATATAAGGGGACGCCATGATTTCTTCTTCGGTCATTACCCGGTTGTCTTTGAGGAAACTTTGGATATGTTCTAGGGGAATAGCCGGAATAACCGATGCCAGGGGTTCACTCCGCACTTGAGGGGTCAACTTAATGGAGTCACCCTTTTTGAACACCATCGGACCCCGTTCAACTTGCAGAACCGGTTGGCCGTCGATGTAAACCAGCTTAATCAGATCGCCAGGATAGATCAGGTGGGGATTATCAATCTGCGGATTAACCTGCCACAATTCTGGCCACAACCAGGGATCACTAAGGAACGCATTTGATATGTCCCAAAGGGTATCTCCCTGCTTCACCGGGTAGACATCGGGATGCCCCGGTTTCAATTCCACTGCCGAGGCTTGCATGGCGACACCGAGCAAACAGCCACCGACCAGCCTGAGAAATGATTTCATCATTGTGAGAATCCCTTTATCATTATCAAAGCCTGCTATCAGGCGCATTTTCACATACGGGAACTGGCAAACATCGGCGCGCCGATTTTGACCTACATTTTACTATAGACGCTTTAATCGCTTTTACAGTGCCGTGTTTTGCGACGTTTGCCTTTCAGTGTAGACAACATTGGAATAAACAGACAAAGCAAATCCTGTATGATCATAATCTTAGCAACATAATCTACAGTTATACTAGAAAAGTGGCATTCTCAAGATGGCAATACTGGATATTCTCGAATTTCCTGACCCTCGTCTGCGTACAAAGGCCAAACCGGTCACAAAAGTTGATGAAAAAATACGCAAACTGACCGACGATATGTTGCAGACGATGTACCAAGCGCCCGGCATCGGCCTGGCGGCGACACAGGTTAATGTGCACCAACGCATAGTGGTAATCGATGTCAGTGAAGAAAAAGACTCCCCCCTGATTCTGATCAATCCGGAATTTGAAATCCTGGAAGGCGAACAGGATTACGACGAAGGCTGTCTGTCCGTGCCTGGTCACTACGAAACCGTCACACGCGCGGAAAAGATTCTGCTAAAGGCTCTTGATCGCGACGGGAACCCCTATGAAATGGAGTGTGACGGCTTGCTCTCGACCTGCATCCAACACGAACTTGATCACTTGGATGGCAAACTGTTTGTTGACCACATATCCAAACTAAAACGCGAGCGAATCCGGAAAAAGCTGGTAAAAGAGCAGAAAGAGCGGGTAAGAGTACGCTAACGTGCGTCACTCTGCCAACTTACCCTTATTCATCCAACGCCGCTGCGCAGCACAGGAACCCGACCAGTGACATCCCCGTTAAAAATAATATTTGCCGGCACCCCGGACTTTGCCGCCAGCTCGCTACAGGCGATTCTGGACTCACCGCATCAGGTCATTGCCTGTTATACCCAACCCGACCGACCCGCCGGCCGTGGACGCAAACTGACCCCGAGCCCGGTCAAAGCCCTGGCCCGGCAACAGGGTATTCCGGTGTACCAACCATTGAATTTCAAACCAGAGCAAACCCTGCAGCAACTGGATGACTTAAAAGCCGATCTGATGGTCGTGGTGGCTTACGGCTTACTGCTGCCGAAAGCGGTGCTGGAAACCCCGCGCCTGGGTTGCATCAACGTGCATGCCTCGCTGCTGCCGCGCTGGCGGGGTGCTGCCCCGATTCAGCGGGCCATCGCCGCCGGTGACGTCGAATCCGGTGTCACCATAATGCAGATGGATGTGGGGCTCGATACCGGTGACATGCTGCTTAAAGTGAACACTCACATACAACCGGAGGACACTGGTGGCAGCCTGCACGACCGTCTGGCTGGCCTGGGTGCGAAAGCGTTGGTGCACTGTCTCGATCTCGTGGCAACCGGTCAGCTATCACCTGAACCGCAGCCTCATGACCTGGCGAACTACGCTCACAAACTCAGTAAGGATGATGCCAGGTTGGATTGGCGGTTATCTGCGACAGAACTGCATAACCGTATCCGGGCTTTTAATCCCTGGCCCGTCGCCCATACCGAGCTGGAGGGTGAGCGGGTGCGCGTTTGGCAATCCGCACTGATTGCAGGCACCACCACGTCCGCCGCCGGCACCTTAGTGAACGTGTGCAAAGAAGGCATCGATGTGGCGACGGGAGAAGGCGTATTGCGCTTGCAGGAACTCCAGTTCAGCGGCGGTAAACGCCTGACCGTGGAGGCCTTGTTGAATTCGAAAGGGGATTGGCTGGTGGCGGGGAAACAATTGCATTGAGTAACGCGGCAACCGACCTTAATACCCGCGCCCTGGCGGCTCAGATCCTGGTGCAGGTGCTGCCGCTGAATCGCCAGAACCTGCATCCCCGCTCGCTATCGGATCTGCTGCCGGCGGTAGCGGAGAAAGACAAGGATCAAGGGCTGTTGCAGGAACTGTGTTTCGGCGTGTGCCGCTGGTATACGCGACTGGATAAAGTCGCCACACCGTTTATCCGTCAGCCGTTCAAATCCCGGGATGCGGATTTGCATGCCTTACTATTACTCGGCCTGTATCAGATGCTCTATCTGCGGGTGCCGGATCACGCTGCCATCTCGGAAACCGTGGAAGCCTGCCGTCAACTTAATAAACCCTGGGCCGTGAAAGTCCTCAATGGCATGCTGCGCCAGGCACAACGCAACAAAAGCAACCTGGAAAACACATTGCCGGATAACCTGGCCATTAGCACTGCGCACCCGAAATGGCTGGTGGATGCACTTACGTCCGCCTGGCCGGCACAGGCGGAAAAGATTCTGCAGGCCAACAACGAACCCGGCCCCATGTGCCTGCGGGTGAATCGATTGCACGGCAGCCGCGACGCTTATCTGGCTCGCCTGAATGAAAAACAGATTAAAGCCCGGGCCGGCGAATTCGCCGACAGTGCCGTGTATCTGCAACAACCGGTGGATGTACTGGAACTGCCGGGATTCAGCGAGGGCCATGTTTCGGTGCAGGATGAAGCGGCTCAGTTAAGCGCACTGCTGTTAGCACCGCAACCCGGCGACCGGATACTGGACGCCTGCGCGGCACCGGGCGGAAAAACCGGACATATACTGGAGCTGCAACCGGCGTTGTCGGAACTGGTGGCACTGGATGTGGACAACACACGCCTGCAACGGGTTCAGGAAAATCTGACCCGGCTGCAATTACGGGCCACCCTGGTGCATTCTGATCTGCAACAATACAACGCCGGGGCGGGCCTTTTCGACCGCATTCTGCTGGATGCACCCTGCTCAGCCACCGGGGTTATCCGCCGTCATCCGGATATTAAGTGGCTACGCAAACGCGCCGACATTCGGCAATTGGCTGAGACTCAATTACGCTTATTAAAAGTTGCCTTTAACTTATTAAAGCCGGGTGGCAGTTTGTTGTACGCCACTTGCTCGGCTTTACCCCAGGAAAACAACCGCGTGGTGCAACTGTTTCTGGCGCATGAACCGCTCGCTCACGAAATCAAAATTGACGCCGATTGGGGTCAGGATGCCGGTATCGGACGCCAGTTGTTTGCCAACGAAAAAGCACACGACGGATTTTATTACGCGCATTTGATGCGCGAAGCACAAGGACACTGAACCACGAACGCCTATCATGATAGGATTGGGCACCACGTGAACGAGACGGGCGAATATGAAAATCATAATTCTCGGTGCTGGCCAGGTCGGTGGCACACTCGCTGCTAACCTGGCGAGTGAACATAACGATATTACCGTTGTTGATACGGATTCCGAGCGCCTGCACGAATTGCAGGACCGATACGATATTCGCACCATCACCGGCAAAGCGTCCTTTCCCTATGTGCTGCGCCAGGCCGGGGCCGACGACGCCGACATGCTGATTGCGGTCACCAACAGCGATGAAGTCAACATGGTCGCCTGCCAGGTGGCCTATTCACTGCACCGAACGCCCACCAAAATCGCCCGCGTGCGTTCCGCCAGTTATCTTTCCAAAGCCAGCGGCTTGTTCGGAAATGAAGCGTTTCCCATCGACGTCATTATTTCTCCTGAGCAAGTGGTGACGAACCACATTACCCGATTAATTGAGCACCCCGGCGCACTGCAGGTACTGGATTTTGCCGAAGGAAAGCTGCAACTGGTGGCGGTGAAAGCCTACTTCAACGGCCCACTGGTGGGACGTGAACTGCGCTACCTTCGTCAGCATATGCCCTCGGTGGATACTCGGGTTGCAGCGATTTTCCGCCGCGACCGGCCCATTATTCCAGAAGGCACCACGGTAATAGAAGCCGACGATGAAGTGTTCTTTATTGCCGCCAAAAATCACATCCGGGCGGTGATGAGTGAACTACGCGGGCTGGAACACAACTACAAAAAAATCATAATCGCAGGCGGCGGCAATATCGGTGAGCGCCTGTGCGATGCGCTGGAAGGGCGCTATCAGGTTAAAATCATTGAACGCAGCATCGAACGTTGCACCTTTCTGGCTGAAAAGCTCAACAAAACCATTGTCATTCGTGGGAATGCCTCGGACCAGGATTTGTTACTCGAAGAAAGCGTGGAAGACACGGACATCTTTATTGCCGTTACCAATGACGACGAAGCCAACATAATGTCATCGATGCTCGCCAAACGGTTAGGGGCACGTAAGGTGATGACGCTGATCAACAACCCGGCCTATGTGGATCTGGTGCAGGGCGGTGACATTGATATCGCTATTTCGCCACAGCAAGCCACCATCGGCAGTTTGTTGACTCATGTGCGACGAGGGGATGTGGCCAGCGTACACTCCCTGCGCAGGGGTGCGGCGGAAGCCATTGAAGCCATCGCCCACGGTGACGAAAAATCTTCCAAAGTCGTAGGCAAAGCCATCGGCGATATTGATCTGCCGGAAGGCACCACCATCGGCGCTATTATCCGTAACGATCAGGTGCTCATCGCTCACGATGATATTGTGGTGGAGTCCGATGACCACGTCGTGCTGTTCCTGGTGGATAAACGCCGGATTCAAGATGTGGAACGGCTTTTCCAGGTGGGAATTACCTTTTTTTGATGAGCAGGTATCACGATCTGCAAAATAATTGTTTTAATCGGGAATTGAGAATCTAACCATGCATCCAGCCGTGATTCTTCGCATATTGGGCATGCTGCTAATGGTCTATAGCAGCACCATGTTGATACCGGCGATGGTGGCGTTGCTGTATAACGACGGCGGAGAAAAACAATTCCTATCAGCGTTTATCATTACTTTGGTGTCCGGCCTGCTGTGCTGGTTACCGGTGCAGAACCAGAAACAGGAATTGCGGGTACGCGATGGTTTTGTAATCGTGGTGTTGTTCTGGACGGTATTGGGTTGCTTCGGCGCTATCCCCTTGATGTTGGGAGAGCACCCCGGTATGAGTCCGACGGATGCCGTGTTTGAATCCATTTCCGGCTTAACCACCACCGGGGCAACCGTGGTGGCCAATATCGATGCATTGCCAAAATCGGTTTTATTTTATCGCCAGCAACTGCAATGGTTCGGCGGTATGGGAATAATCGTTCTTGCGGTAGCCATTCTGCCCATGCTGGGCGTCGGGGGCATGCAGTTATATCGCGCCGAAGCACCCGGCCCGATAAAAGACAACAAACTCACGCCCCGCATCACCGAAACCGCAAAAGCCCTCTGGTACATTTACGTTTCTCTCACCATCGCCTGCGGCTTGGCGTACTGGCTCTGTGGTATGAGTGCATTTGATGCCATTGCCCACAGTTTTTCTACCGTAGCGATTGGCGGCTTTTCAACCCACAACGCCAGCATCGGTTATTACGACAGTGCCGCGCTTGAAATGATCACCGTGGTGTTTATGTTGCTGGCCGGTGTCAATTTCGGGTTGCATTTCCTGGCCTGGCGACGGCGAAGACTTGACACCTATCTGACCGACCCTGAATTACGTTTTTATATTACGGTGCTGTTATTGATCAGTGCGCTGGTGTTTATCGGCTTACTGATCACCAGTGAATTCAGTCAGTTCTGGGTTTCATTGCGTCATGCACTATTTCAAACCGTGTCCATTGCAACCACCACGGGTTATGGCATCGCCGACTTCTCCACTTGGCATCCGATGCTGGCAACTGCACTGTTAATGGGCAGCTTTATCGGTGCCTGCGCCGGTTCCACCGGTGGCGGCATTAAAGCCATTCGCGTGTTTTTGATGTTCAAACAAGGCTTACGGGAAATGCGCCGATTGATTCACCCGAACGCGGTGATGGTGATTAAATTATCCAACAAAGCCGTCCCCGATCGGGTGATTGAAGCGGTATGGGGTTTCTTCGGCATCTATCTCATTAGTTTCTGCGTGTTGTTTTTATCTATGCTCGCTACCGGTCTGGACTTTGTGACCGGGTTTTCAGCGGTGGCAGCGTGTATGAACAATTTAGGGCCGGGCCTGGGTGAAGTTGCTCTGCATTACGGCAACATCAGCGACACCGCCAAATGGATTTTGTGTTTCGCCATGCTATTGGGCCGGCTGGAAATATTCACGTTATTGGTGCTCTTCACCCCCATGTTTTGGCGTCACTAAGCAACCGCTCGTTTGGTTTTCCCCAACGCGGGCCCGTTTATTACCCTATAGAATTAACGGCTTTCTGTAATTTTTTCACATTTTATCCCGCCAGTAAGCAAATCGCAGAAATCGCTGTCTATACTGAAAGTACATTCAACTACCCATAAGTATCATCGGCTATGTTCAATCGTGACGAGTGGATTCTTGAACAACAGAATCCGATGATTTCCAAAAAGAAATGGCAAACCACCGTTGATCTCATCGCTAAACTTTATGAAGCCCCGGCGGCCTACATAATTCAGCACACTTCGAGTGGCCTGCAAATTGTCATCAGCAGCAGCTCTCCCATTAATCCCTACCCGGCGGGAAAAGAATTTGCACACAGTGAATCTCTGTTCAGTCAGGCAGTCGTCAACAGCTGCGAACAACTCTATGTGAACCACGCTACCAACTCCAAGTTGTGGAAACAAAATCCAGTGGTGCAGGATCACAATGTGAACTCTTATCTGGGGGTTCCCATTTACTGGCCTGATGGTTCGTGTTTTGGTGCAATTTGCGTGGTGGATTTTGCGGTCACCCATTACAACAAAGCATTTCAGGAATTGATCTGGCAATTCCGGGATATTGTCGAAGCCGACTTAATGCTGAACAATCAGTTTCTACAATTACTGGAACTGTCCACCAAAGATGAATTGAGCCGATTACTGAACCGGCGTGGTTTTTTTATTCAGGCTGAAAAACACATCCGCTTAGCACAACGGCTGAATCAAAATGTCGGTGTCCTGTATATGGATCTGGATAACCTGAAAGCCATCAATGATCAGCATGGCCACCGCATTGGTGACAAAGCGATCTGCGCACTGTCCACTGCTGTGCGTAATGTCCTGCGTGAAAGTGATGTAGCGGGGCGTATCGGAGGCGATGAGTTTGTGGTGGTGATGCTGGCACAGGATCAACAGGCGTTGATAAAACTCACCGAGCGTATTCGTACCGAGCTTAGCAGTTTGTGTGTCGGTGAGCTGGAAAATATCGAGCTTAGTGCCAGCATCGGCAGCCGCCTATATGGTGCAACGGAGCTTATCAACATTGATAAGATGGTATCGGAAGTGGACGAGATTATGTATCGGGAAAAGAATCTTCATCACGCCGCCCAATCCGATGCCGGTTGAATTCAAGACCGCTTACTGCACCACCTCCGGTGACTTGACCGAAGTACCGCCGTCCAGACAGATTACACTGCCGGTAATATAAGCGGACGCGGGCGATGACAGAAAAACAGCTAACCCTTCCATATCCTGCGGCTGCCCCATTCGTTTCAGCGGTACTGCCTCGTTCTGCGCTTGCACCGATGCCTCATCCTTCATCGCAAATTTGGTCATACGGCTGGGGAACACACCCGGCGCAATGGCATTTACGGTAATGCAGCGGGCGGCCAGTTCTCCGGCCAGAATTTTGGTTAAGTGATTAAGCGCTGCTTTGCTCGGCCCATAGGCATAGGCGAGCATACTGGCTGTAACTTGTCCGGCCACCGAGGTGATATTAATCACACGGGCAGGATCCGCTTCGTTGCCGGCCGCTTCCAGCATCGGTAATAATTTTTGCGTCATCACAAAGGCGGATTTCACATTCAGGTTCTGGATTTTGTCCCAGGCTTCCGCCGGGTATTCTTCCAGCTTCGCACCCCAGGTCACACCGGCGTTGTTGACTAAAACGTGCAGCTTCGGCTCCCGTTCCTGCAATTGAGCCACCAAATCCAGGCAACCCTGTTCCGTAGACAAATCCGCCGCAATCCCGATGCATTCACCGAACTCAGACAAGGCTTCGGCGGTTTTCGCACAAGCATCCGCTTTACGCGATGCCACATACACTTTGGCACCGTGTTTTACCAAACCCTCTGCAATCATATAGCCGATGCCGCTGGTGCCACCGGTGACCAACGCCACTTTACCTTTGATTGAAAAAATTGATTCGCTCATTGAAAAATGCTCCCTTCCTTTCGGGTCAGATTAACTATTCGGTTTGTAATGAGTTTTCAGAATCTCCGCGGCATGCAACACATGCTCCTGCATCATAAAATCCGCGCGCTCCGCCTGCTGATTCTTCATCGCCATATAGATTGCCAGGTGATGGTCCTGTGCCCGCTGAAAAGCACGCATGGAATACCATTTGAAAGAACCGTTAAACACGATCGGGATATTGCGCGACGACCTGGCAAAGCGGATCAGTAAGTCATTTTGAGTTTCCAGTAAAATCGCCAGATGAAAGGATTTATTCATTTCCCGCCATTGCACCAGATCCGCTGCCGCCACATCACCTTTTGCCAGCATCGACTCGCCATCGCTCAACGCCGTTTTAAGGGTGGTATCCAGCGCCGCAGACATTCCCCGTTCTGCAATCAGCCGACATCCCAGGCCTTCAAGAACCGATCGTACACGAAAGGCGCTGAGAATATCCTCCAGGGAAAACTCCCGCACGCTGTACCCGCAATTGGGTTCGTAATCCAACAATCCATCCCGCGCCAGGACCCGCAATGCTTCCCGTATCGGTGTGCGCGATACCCGCATACGTTCGGCTAAGGCTGTTTCCTGTAGCCGGCTGTTGGGCGCGAATTCGCCTTGCAGCAATTGTTCGCGCAGGGTTTCAGTCACATTCAGGCCACGGGTAGATTTACTGCCCTGCATTATCGCCACAGCTCGCGGGGGAATATCTCATCTTTCTCCCACTGCTGATAATGGGGTTCGACCTCTTTGGCGGGAAACTTACGGAAATTGTCCCGAAACAGTTCCCGTTCCTGCGGATTGAGTGTGTTGTCTGACATAGTGATTCCCTCTGAGAAGAGAGTGGATTGTATACAATCTGGCGGCGGGTTTCATCCACGGATGAATGCACTGAACGCAACCACACATGCAATATCGTCGTTTGAGGCAGAGCGGATAAGACTGAACAATGGAGCCCTCTGCCAACCGCAACAGGACAGCGCCCATGCTTTCCCGATTTAGCTCCCGACTGATCGACAATATCCCCGCACATATAAACGCTAAATGGCGACTCAAATCATTGCGTAAACAACTACACGAGGGCTATCACCTATCAGAGTTCGACCATCATTATTTGCGTTACCGCACTGCAGGACGAGGTCAATACCATCTGGTGTTTGCCGCCGATCCACCGGTGACCCTGGAGTGCTATGATTCTTTAATCCGTGAACTCAGCCCCCGTTACCGGATCAGCGTGCTTGAGCTGCCCGGTTTTGGCTATTCCTTTCCGAAACACAACTTCGATTTTGCTTTTGATCACTGCGTGGATGACCTGGCCAATGTACTAATGCATTGGCGAAGCGGGCCGTACGTTCTCGCTTTCCCTTGTGCGTCGGCCTTTTTTTCACTGGCACTGGCACAACGTTATCCTGCGCTGGTGTCTCATATCGCTATGATGCAGGCGCCCGATTGGCAGCAGGAACAACATTGGAAGCAACGGCTGGATCCGAAATCATTATTACGCACACCGGGGATCGGACAACTGCTGATGAAAGCGACGCAACAAAAAGTCGCCCGCGATTGGCTCGGCTATGCATCGAATACTCCGGCGTTTACCGAACAGGCCAGGCCGCATATTACCAATCAATTACACAAAGGCGGCTGTTATTGTCTGGCCTCGGCATTGCAAAGCAGTCTGCCGCATAAAAGCCCTGAATTAGGCGGTATTACACAACCGGCTATGATGATCTACGGCGATCAGGATCGATCCCATCGTAAAACGGATTTCAGCACCATTCGCTTGTACTCGGACGATATACGGGTTCAGGCCATTCCGGGCGCAGGTCATTTTCCGGAACTGGAATACCCACAGCAATTTTCCCGACTAATTGACCAATTGCTGGTGAACTCCGGTGTTCACTCCACGGCTATTTCCTGATTCAACCAGTTGATAAATAATTGCAGTCGAGAGTCATGATTCGATTTGGCACAAATGAAATAATAATCTGAATAAAGTTGTGGATGGCAATCTGACAGCCTGACCAAATGTCCGGCTGTTACGGTTGCTTCGACTAACGGCCAGGCCGCCATTGCCACACCGATACCATTTTTTGCAGCTTGCAAAGCCGTATCCGCATCATCGAAAAACATATTTTCATTTGCATGCAGATTGGGTAGCCCCCAGGCGTCCGTCCATTGTTGCCACAAATCAGGTTGCGACAGGGTATGACACCAATTAAAGGCGGAAAGACATCGCAGATCGCCGTTCCAGTCTGACTTGTTCAACAACACCGGTGCAGCCACAGGAACTGCAAACTGTCGAAACAGTTTTTTTACATGAAGCCCTTTATCTATCGGTGGCGTAAAGCGAAAGCAACCGTCTATTTTATTGGCATCAAACGGTTTATACGTTAACTCTGATTCAAACTGTAATAAAACATTCGGGTATTGATGTTTAAATCTATGCAGCCTCGGTAACAACCAATGATTAGCAAAGTAAGGCTGAGCACTGATCACCAGTGGCTCACTTTTACTTTTATTGTGCGGGCTGATAATTTCCAGCGTGCTGTGCAACTGATCGAAAACAGATTCCAGCGTTGCACTTAATTTGGTTCCCTCGGGTGTTAATGCTAATCCACGAACCTGGCGCTGAAACAATTTACAGCCTATCTGATCCTCCAGCCCCGCAATCTGCCTGCTCACCGCCGACGGCGACAAACACAGCTCATCGGCCGCGGCTTTAAAGCTCAAATGCTTTGCCGCAACAGAGAAGGTTCGTAATGTATTCAGGGAAGAGGGTAATGGCATCCGCATATTCAATCACATCCGGATGCCCGAACTCCACTCGAATATCAAAAACTCAGTTTTCCACCAAGCGTTTTGCCTGCATCCAGTTCAGGCAACAGGCAGTTGCTTCATCCAGCTTATCCTGCTGCCCGAAATAATAGTGGTTAGCGCCTTTTATCTCATGCATTTCCTTATCGTCATGACCTACCGCTTCAAATAAACGCCGGGTATGACTTGGCGTACAAGCGTCGTCAGCCGTGTTGCCAATCACCAGGGTCGGCACCGTAATGGTCTCAGCACAGGTTAAGCCATTCGCGTTGGAATCATCATAACTCCACTGGGATAACCAGCCTCGCAGGGTATTAAACCGGGCCAGACCAACCGGCCCGTTATTCACCACCTTTGGATCACCGAGATAGCACCAGTTGGCAGGGCGGTCGTTGGGATCCAAAGTCGGATCAATAAAACGCGGGTCAGCCATGGTGCCGTGAGTAACAAACGCAAATTCTTCACGGGCTAATCCATCCGCCCGATACGCTTCCAGCTTTTCTTTCACCCAAGCGGTAATGCGGCGGTTTCGGGCAATCTGCGCAGCACGATAACGTTCAATAAATTCTTTTGAATAGGGAGCCTGATTCGGATTATTGGGGTCATACAAATCCAGTTCCGGATCGCGTTTGGTGGGATCGTTCTCATCCAGTATTGACGCATCCATCCATTCGGTCATGGTGCCGGCGCGACTGATATGCGCAGCCAATAACATCAAGCCGTCAGCGGGAATTAAATTTGCGTCCACCAGACTAATGGGATCACCGGCTGGTGTTTCCGTTACCGTAGGGTTTTCTGCCTGACTCTGATAATACAGCGACAACGAACCACCGCCGCTCCAACCGGCCAGAACCACTTTTTTGTAGCCTTTTTTTTCTTTTGCATCGCGAATGCAGGCCCCCAGATCCAGCACCACTTTTTCCATTATCAACGCACTGTCTGTGCCGCGATAACGGCTGTTGCAATAAATCACATGGCAACCTTTTTTCGCTAAAGCCGACACCATGGGTAAATAAGATCCACCGCCGATGGGGTGCATAAATACAATCACTGTATCCGAGGGCTTATTCTCGGGCTTCAACCAATGGGCTTCCAGGGCCACGAAATCCAAACTGCCGCCATAGGTATCTTTAAAGCTGGAAGTTTCGTGGAACGCCAGCACATAGGGAATACGTTGATACGGGTATTTTGCTGCGCTCATATCGGCTTCTCCTCACGACTGTCCGCCGATTCCGGAGATTTCATTTTCGAAAAATCCGCTTTGCTCATATCAACTCCCCGCATATCCAGGCTGTCCGCGGTCAGGTTTTTCAGTTTCATGGGACGTGTTTTTTCCGTCCAGGCTTTCAGCACATCGTGGGCTCTGGCAGCGTCCTGCTCCATAATCTCTTTGTAATCCGGCGCTTTTAACGTCAGCTCCACCTGCAATCCGTTGGGATCGTACATATAAATCGACTGCACAAATTCGTGATCGATCGGCCCGAAGCAAGGGCGACCCATTTTATTAATATGCCGACGCCAGGCTTTCAGTTGCTCCATGCTCTCCACTTCAAATGCAATGTGCTCATCAAATCCGTGACGGGCAATAAACATTTTTTCGTCCACGTCGTCGGGCACATCAAAAAACGCAATAAAATTACCGTCCGGGGTCTGAAAGAACAGATGCATATAATCCCGCTGCACGGTGCGTCCCGGCTCCTCATCGAATACCATGGCGGCCGCTAGTTTGAAGCCCAGCACCTCTTCGTAAAACCAGCGGGTTTGTTCTGCGTCCCGGCACCGATAGGCGGTGTGGTGCATGTTATTGGCAACTTTCAATGTGACGTCCGACATGGGCTCCCCCCTCATTTTTAATTGACTGATTGGTCACTATTCAATAGATTGTATACAATCATAGTCTAAACACCATTGCAACTGCGGAATTCGCTACCTCAGTTCACTTATTGCATACAAAAGGGGCTTCACATGGGCGCATTATCCGACGTAACCATTCTCGACCTTACCCATATGCTGTCCGGCCCTTATTCCAGCCAGCTGATGGCCGATATGGGCGCTAACTGCATAAAAATAGAACCTCCCGCGCGCGGTGAAGCTACCCGCAAGCTGCTCGCAGACAATGAGAACTATTCAATAGAAGGAGTGGGCGCTTACTTTCTTACACTCAGCCGAAATAAGAAAAGCGTCTGCATTGACCTGAAAAAGCCAGAGGGGCTGGCGCTGTTCTACGAACTGGTAAAGAAGGCGGACGTTGTCATTAATAATTTTGCCGCCGGCGTCCCGGCCCGGCTGGGCATCGATTACCAAAAGCTGAAGCACCACAATCCCGCCATCATCACCTGCTCCATTACCGGCTTTGGTGAAACCGGCCCGGAGCCCGATCGCGCCGCCTTTGATCTGGTAGCACAAGGCATGGGGGGCGGCATGTCGATCACCGGGGAAGAGGGTGCGCCACCTTTACGGGCAGGGATCCCCATCGGCGACCTGGGCGGCGGGCTGTTTGCCACTATCGGCATTCTCTCGGCCCTGAACCAGCGCCACAGTACAGGACGCGGACAGCATGTGGATATCTCGATGCAGGATTGCCAGATCTCCATGCTCAATTATATGGCGACTATGTATCTGATGAGCGGTGTGCAGCCACCGGCCGTGGGCAACAGCCATTTTGTTCATGTGCCCTATGGCACCTTTAAAACCCGCACCCGTTATCTGATTCTTGCCTGTATGGGTGATGCCTTTTATCTGAAGTTGGCCCACATGCTGGACGACCCCGAACTCATGTCACCCCGGTTTGTAACACAGCCGGTACGTTGGGCACACCGCCACTTTATCAATGAGCGGGTGCAACAGCATATCGAGAAACAAGACTGCGAATATTGGCTGCAACGCCTGAAGGAACATCGGATACCCGCCGCTCCGGTTAACGATTTCGCCTATGCTCTAAATGATCCCCAGGTATTGGCACGGGATATGGTCGTCGAGGTGCCATTAAACAACGGCACTAGCGTAAAACAGCCAGGCAATCCGGTGAAATTATCCGCCGCCCGAGCCAGTCCGATAACGCCTCCACCGGGCCTGGGTCAACATACTGAACAGATACTGTCGTCCTACCTGGATTTATCCCCTTCACAATTGGAAGAATTGCGAAACTCCGGGATTATCGCTTGATATTGCCTGCACTGACTGCCTTATAATCAGTATAACGATTATAAAAAAATGAAAAAAAGTTTTATGAGGGAGCAGTACCATGACCAATCGAGTCTACATCAACGAAGTAGGGCTGCGTGACGGCCTGCAGAACCAACCTAATCCGGTTTCCACGGAATCCAAACTGAAGCTGGCAGACGCTCTGATTGCTGCGGGTATCCGCCAGTTGGAAGCCGTGAGTTTTGTAAATCCTAAAGCAGTACCGCAAATGGCTGATGGAGCCCAGGTGTTGGCGGGATTGCCGACCATCGCCGATCTGAATGTCGCCGCGCTGGTGCCCAATATGAAAGGTTACGAGCGCGCCAAAGCAGAAGGGGTTAAATCCGTTGCCGTGGTCCTGGCTTCTACCGACACCTTCAATCTCCGCAATCTGAATATGACACTGGAGCAAACCAAAGCCACCTGCCAACAAGTCATTGCTCAAGCCAAGCAGGACGGCATTTTTGTGCGCGGCTACGTATCCGGCGCCATTGCCTGTCCTTATGACGGCACTACACCGGTTGACCTGGTGCACAAATTAACCCAGGACCTGATTGAATTCGGGGCCGATGAAATTTCCATTGCTGACACCATTGGAGCCGGTAATCCGCAACAAATCAACGACATTCTGGGGCCTCTGGTACAACAATACGGAGCGGACATTTTCAATCTGCACCTGCACGACACCCGCGGTCAGGCGCTTGCTATGGCCTGGGCCGGTATCACCCAGGGTGTGCGCCGTTTTGACAGTTCCATCGGTGGGCTGGGCGGTTGTCCATTTGCGCCGGGTGCCTCGGGTAATGTAGCGACAGAAGATCTGGTGTACATGCTGCAGGAATCCGGTTTCGAAACCGGCATCGATTTGCAGGGATTGCGCAACGCCGTCATCGTTGCAGAACAGGCTACCGGGCAATCCTTGGGCGGCAGCGTCGTACAGTGGATGAAATCCCAGGAACTACGAAAACAAAAAAATCAATCTCCCTGCATCTGACAGCAGGTTTAGACCCAACCAGGATCTGACACGCCTATGATGATTTCACCTGCAAAGTTCGGTGTGCTTTTGATGTTGCTTTTAGCTGCCTGTGCTGCTCAGGCAGACAAAGCCGATCGCGTCATTGAAGGTGAGAAAGCCAACACCAAGTTGGCAGCGGACTCACAACAGCGCATCAATAAAATCAGCGACAAAACTCAACAGCTGTTTCAAAATTTTCAATTGGAACTGAAACGGATTGACGATCTGACTCTTTATAATCAGCAAATGAAAGGACAGATCTCACGCCAGATGACCAGCATTACCGACACCACTCAAGCCATCGATGAGGTGGCTATTGTCGAGCGTCAATTATCACCACTTTTACATCGTATGGTCGATTCCCTGTCAACCTTTATCAAACTGGATGTACCCTTCCTGTTGGACGAACGTTTTGAGCGGGTTGCCTTTCTTCGCCACACGCTGGACCGCACCGATGTCACCCTGGCTGAAAAATTCCGCCAGGTGATCGAAGCCTATAACGTGGAAGTGGAATACGGCAACACCATAGAAAGTTATCGGGGCAATCTGAATCTGGGTGATCGATCCCGGGAAGTCGAGTTTCTTCGTATCGGGCGTGTCGCTCTGCTGTATCAGTCTCTGGATGGAAACGACCTGGGCGCCTGGAACAGCGATACGCATCGCTGGCAACCATTGGATGGACGCTATCGCCGGGACATTCGATTGGGACTCAAGGTCGCCAAAAAGCAGGCGGCACCTGAATTACTCCTGTTACCCGTTTTGGCACCGGAGTCCTGAATATGAAAACGTTACTTAGCTCAATATTGTGCGCTTTATCATTGGTCTCATTCGCGCCCGCGTTAACCGCCGCCAACAATCCTTTCGATTCAAACGCTGAAATCGGTTCGCTTGACGAACTATTGGAGTTGGTAAAACAAGGTCGTATTGAACAGTCGAAATCCAATCAGCAGCGGGAACAGCGCTTTCTTGGTAATCAAAGTACGCAACAAAGCGAACTCGACAACGCCATTTCACAACGCAAGGCGCTTGAGCTTGAAAGTGAAAAACTGGAAGCAGACTACGACGCCCGCCGACAGGAACTCAACAAACTCACTCAGCGACTTGAAACCCGAATGGGTTCGCTGACCGAGCTTTTCAGTCATCTGCAAACCGCCACCAGCGATACTGCCTCACAATTACAGCAGTCGATAACCTCGGTGGAGTTGCCTTCACGGTCAGTGGAACTGGAAAGTCTGGCGGATCATCTTGGCAATAGCCGCTCATTACCGCGCATCGACGAAATAGAAAAACTGTGGTTTCAGCTGCAGCGGGAAATGGTGGAATCGGGCAAAGTGAAACACCTGAACCTGAACGTCATCAATACCGACGGTCAATCGGTCAATGCCGACGTCGTGCGTATTGGCGCTTTCAATTTATTATCCGGTGATCGTTATCTGCAATACATTCCCGAAACCGGGAAGGTACTCGATCTGAATAAACAACCCGCCCGCTACATATCTGGCTATGCCGAAGATTTTACCCACAGCAAAGAAGGTTTCAATGCAGTCGCGATTGATCCGACTCGCGGCGCGTTGCTCAATATGTTATTGGATGAACCGGATTTTGTTGATCGCATTGAGCAAGGGGGTTTTATCGGCTACGTGATTCTGATTATCGGCGCCATCGGTATAATTCTGGCTCTGGAACGAATTATGTATCTGATCATGGTTACGCGGAAAGTAGCGGATCAGACCCGCAGCGAAACCATACGCAGTGACAATCCATTGGGCCGTATTCTGCTGTCCTATAAAAAGAATAAAAACCTGTCGCTGGAATCATTAGAACTTAAACTCGGCGAAGCCATTCTGCGCGAACGCGGGCCGCTGGAAAAACATCTGACGTTGATTAAAATCATTTCGGTGATCGCGCCTCTATTAGGTTTGCTGGGTACCGTTACCGGCATGATCAATACCTTCCAGACCATCACTTTGTTCGGCACCGGTGATCCCAAGTTAATGGCAGGTGGTATTTCCCAGGCGCTGGTCACTACCGTGCTCGGATTATCCGTCGCTATCCCGGTGGTATTTTTCCATACCCTGGCGAACACCCGCAGCAAAGCGGTATTGTCGGTATTGGAAGAACAAAGCACCGGCCTGGTAGCCGAAAAAGCGGAAAAGGATTCCGACTGATGTGGGCGATACTGGAAGCCTTTGCCATTGTCCGGGATTTTCATTTCGCCGGTGGGATTGTGCTTTGGGTTATCGGAACCAATACCCTGATCATGTGGACATTGATTTGCGAGCGCGGCTTATTTTATCGCTTTGGTTTGCAGCAAGAAATCAATCTGGCCGCCCAGAAATGGTTTTCCCGCGAGGACCGACATACCTGGTATGCACACCAGATTCGCTTAAAGTTAATCGCGGAAGTGCGCGCGCGTGCGCGTTTTTCGTTACCGGTTATCAAATGCATGATTACTCTGTTTCCGTTATTGGGGTTGATGGGTACGGTCACCGGTATGATTGAGATTTTTGATGTAATGAACGCGTTTGGAATGAGTAATACCCGCTCCATGGCGTCCGGCATTTCAAGAGCCACCTTGCCGACGATGGCTGGAATGGGTTCCGCGATCGTGGCATTGATGGCCTACCGAATCTTGTTTCGATACTACGAAAAACAAGCCCAGTTAATTGCAGATCGACTGACCCTTGTCACCGATAAAGGAGCAGATTAATGCGACGTCCGTTTTACCGCGTCACCGAAGAAGAAGAGAGTGGCATCGATATGACGCCGATGTTGGATATCGTATTTATTCTACTGATCTTTTTTGTAGTGACTGCTTCGTTTGTAAAAGAAACCGGTATCGAGATTAACCGTCCCCAGGCCAGCACCGCCACACCCAGGGAAACCGCCAATATCAAAATCGCCATTGATGCCAACGACAACATCTGGCTGGATAAGCGCAAAGTAGACGAACGCAGCGTAAAAGCCCTATTGGAACGGATGCATATTGAAAACCCCCAGGGTACGCTGATTATTCAGGCTGACCGCAGTTCAACCAACGACAAACTGGTGCGGGTAATGGATGCTGCGCGCGATGCAGGTATCAGTTCCATCTCCATTGCGGCTGAAGATCAGTAATCATGTTGAAGCGTTATTGCATCAGTTTCTCAATGGCGTCTGTCATCGTGACTGTGCTGTTTGCCATCATGATCGCCCTGATCAAAACCAGTGAAGTACCGGTGGACAGCAATGCAAACGCCAATGCCGTTAATTTCATCCGCATTAAAAAAGACAACTCGCTGCAATTGGAAGAAATTAAACCAGAGCCACCACCCGCACCGGAAAGTCCGCCCCCGCCAGCCGCCTTAAGTATTAAAGCCATGCAAACGTCAGAACAGTCTTTTACCATTTCAACCGACAATGAGATGGAGCCTCTGTCACTGGAGCCGGGGTTTTTCAGCGCCAAAGGGGATGATGAATATTTACCGGTGTTCCGGGTTCCGCCCCAGTATCCCAGCCAGGCTTTATTTGACCGCGTAGAAGGCTGGGTAGTGGTGGAGTTTACCATCGGCACTCAGGGGGAAGTGAAAGCGCCCAGGGTAGTCGATTCCACTCCCAAAGGTGTATTCGAACAAGCCGCACTCAGCGCAGTCAAACGTTTTCGTTTTAAACCCAGAACCATTGCCGGTACACCCATTGAAGTTCAGGGTGTACAGAATCGCATTCGCTTCTCACTGAAGAAATAACTATGGGAAAAACCTCGCATACAGAGCGCTCGCTAAGCCGATTAATCCGGATCATTATTTCCGGTTTTAGTATGGCTGCGCTGCTGTGTTTGGCATTTTCCTCCTACGCAGATGAGCCACCCGCCCTGACTGCCTTGGTCTATAAAAAACTGATCGAATCGCAACAAGCACTCGACGAAAAAAACAACGGACGTTCACTTTCAATTCTGCAATCTGTAGCAGGCAATCGTTTCAATACCGCTTATGACAACGCCATGATCTGGCACATGACCGGCTATATCGAATTCAAGCAAGGCAATTTGAAAGACAGCGCCCACGCCTTCGAAAAAGTGTTCGACTATGACATTCCGCTCAGCTTGAGTATCAGCAATCATAAGATACTCAGTCAGGTGTATATGAATCTGGGGCAGTATCAAAAGGCGCTACCCCATATTCAATTCTGGGTGGAGAACAACGACAAGGAGAGGGCGGACGCCAATGCTGTGCTGGCCCAATGTTATTACGAACTCAAACATTACAAGCAAGCTGCAAGCCATCTGCAGCAGGCCATCAATAACTATCAGGCCCAGGGTAAAACCCCCAAGGAACAATGGCTAAACTTATTGCAATCCAGTCAGGCTCAATTACAGGACCTGCAGCAACGCATACGCACCATTAAACTTCTGCTGACCTGGTTTCCGAAAAAAGAATACTGGATGGCTCTGGCCAGTGCCTATGCACAACAGGACAACATGGATAACTACCTGGCGATTCTGGCGTTGGCTGAGCGTAAGGAATTACTGGCCTCTGAATCTCAATATCTATCTTTGGCCAGTGTTTACTTAGCGCAGGGCGCGCCCATGAACGGAGCCCGGGTAGTGGAGGAAGGGTTAAGTAAGCAGCGTATTAAAGCCACATTGCGAAATCTGCGGTTTCTGGCGTCGGCCTATAGCCTGGCAAGAGAATACGAGCAGGCACTGGAGCCTCTGCAACAAGCAGCCACGCTGGACCAGGAGGGCGAAACCGATTTACTACTGGGAAATGCACTGTATCAACTCGCTCGCTGGCCCGAAGCCGCCAAAGCCTTTGAAACAGCGCTTGAAAAGGGTAACCTGAGCCAAACCACTAACGCTTGGCTGCTGTTGGGCCAGACGTACTTGAACACCAAACAATTCGATCGGTCTCTGGCTGCTTTTGAACAAGCTGCACAGGATGACGAAAAATCAGAGCAGGCTCAACAGTGGCTAAAGTATGTGCGCTATGAGCAACAACGGGCTCAAGCAGGCGACGGTTCGGATGAAAAGGACAATTCAACGTGAAAGCCATTCAGATACAAGCAGACAAATCCCTCACTTGGCAGGACGTTGCCGATCCAGCGCCACCGCAAGCTCACCAGATCGCCATTAAAGTCCACGCCACTGCCATCAACCGTGCTGACCTGATGCAACGCCTGGGTATGTATCCGCCACCACCGGGAGCCAGTGATATTCTGGGATTGGAATGCGCCGGCGAGGTCAGCGCGGTGGGTAAAGGCGTTTCCCGCTGGAAGCCAGGGGACAAAGTGTGCGCTTTACTCAGCGGAGGCGGTTTCGCTGAAACCGTCGTGTGCCACGCCGACCACGCGCTTCCGGTACCCGCTGGCTTCAGTTTTCAACAAGCTGCTGCGCTACCGGAGGTGTTTGCTACTGCCTGGTCGAACATTTACATGCTGGGCAACACGCAGCCCGGTCAAAAAGTGTTGCTGCATGCCGGTGCCAGTGGTGTCGGCACCGCGGCCATTCAATTGTGTAAACAGTTCGGTAATCCGGTGTTCGTCACCGTTGGTGAGCAGGCGAAATTGGACCGGTGCCTTGAGCTGGGCGCTGCTGCGGGCCATCTGCGCCACGACGGTGACTTTACCGAGGTGGTTAAAACCTGGGCCGGAAAGGACGGGGTGGCCACAATTCTTGATCCAGTTGGTGGTAACTATCTTGAACAGAACCTAAAATGCCTGGGCACCGATGGTCGTTTGGTTATTATTGGCCTGATGGGCGGGCGCAGCGCCGAACTGGACCTGGGCCGTCTGCTGATCAAACGTATACAAGTCATTGGCTCCACGTTACGGAGTCGTGATAACGAGAGCAAAGCACACATTATCTCGCAGTTGAACAACAAAGTGTGGCCATTATTTACACAAGGTAAGTTGAATCCGGTCATTGATCGGCAATATCCTATTGAACAAGCCAATGCTGCCTTCGACGTCGTGGATCAAAATAAAACCACAGGCAAGGTCATTCTGAATCTGGCTCATTAAAGGCCCACAAGTTGGCCTCATTTCTCGGCACATTTTTATAAAAAGACATTAGTTAAGAGGGGATATATGGCAGTGGAGACACTGGAAGTGGGGGTGGAACCCGTTGATTTGGTTATGTTTTCCTTTAAAGAAGACCTAGTCGACCCGAGTCTGGCCAAGCATTTCAACACCAAAGAACTGGATCAGACGATCAACAGCTCGGCTCACCGAGCGCTCCAGGTTTGTAATGCCACCGCTCAGCTTATGCTGGCCAAGTACATTACCGACAAGGTAGACGACGTTAACGCCGCTAAGCTCAGAGCAGAACACATCGCCTACGACCTGGGTGACGAGGAATACGATCCCGATCAGCCCCGCAACAACCCCTTCGAAGAACCCATACTGGCGGCCGCCTGGCAAGCCGGTTACGACAGTGCCAAGCATTCGAAACGGCTCAAACCATTGGCAGAGCTGGAAAGTAAATACTGGAATGAAGGTGTCAATACGGAAGACTCACGCTCTCAGTATGAGCTGTGTGCCCTTCAGCTGTATAAAATTGCTGCTCAACTGGAGCGAGGCAAAAATGCAGAGCGGGCTAAGCACCTGGCAATGGAAATGTGCCGATATCATGAAGGTGAAACCCCCTCGATCAAACGCCAGATAGAAATCGATCGTTTCATGGCCAGACAAGCCGAGCGCATAGCAGAAGAGATTGATTTTTAGGCATATTGCTGTAACGACCCGTTCAGATCTATCACCCCCGGTACCCTGCTCTCCGGCTGGCAGGGTCGCGGAAAACTCCTACACTTAGTTTGTATTCACTGACTAAAAGCTGGGAGTCATTCCCCTAACCCATGGCACTTGAACTCATTCCGTATCACAAAAAACGTGTGCTGATCATCGAAGATATGGCAGAAATGCGTACGTCCTTAAAATCGATGTTGAACAACATGGGGGTTAACCTGATGGAAACCGTCGGCAACGGCGAAGAAGCCATCATTAAGTTGAGCTACAACAACTACGATATCGTGTTTTCCGATTACGAGCTTGGACGTGGAAAAGACGGCCAGCAAGTACTGGAAGAAATGAAAGCATCCGGGAAAATGCCAGCCTCCACCGCCTACATCATGGTTACCGCTGCCCAAACCGTGGAAATGGTCATGGGCGCCTTGGAATACGAACCGGATGGCTATATCGCGAAACCGGTCACTTTGGATATCTTACGCACTCGACTCAATCGAATCATCCGCACCAAAGAGGTGTATCGGGAGATCAATCAGTTCATCGACAGGAAAGACATCAACGGCGCCCTGGAAGCCTGCAACCGGCTGGCGGTGGAGCGGCCTAAATTCGCATTACCGGCTTACCGCATTAAGGGCAAGCTGCTACTGAATGAAGAACGCTACGAAGAGGCCCGCGATATTTACGACACCGTGTTGGGCATTAAACGCGTCGCCTGGGCGGTACTGGGCATGGGTAAGGTCGAATTCCAGCAAGGTAACTACGAGGCCGCACAGAAATTACTGGAAGGTTTAACCAGAACCAAAGCCAAATACGTTGAAGCCTCCGACTGGTTAGCCAAAGCGCTGGAAGCACAAGGCAAATACAAGGCTGCACAACAGGTATTGGAGCAGGCGGTTGAGCAGTCCCCGAAAGCGATCCGGCGGCAACAGGCGTTGGCTCGCCTGGCCGACCTCAACGGCGATGCGGATGTCATGTTCAAAGCCAGCAAAAAGGCCAGCATACTGACAAAAAACTCCGCCTTCCGCGACGCCGACAACCAAATCCGTTATGCCAAAGCTCTACAAAAGGTGCTTAAATACGGCGGCATGCGCGAGCAAAAGATTGCCAGTAAAGAAGCCATGGTGGCACTGGAATCGGTCAAAACGGTCACCGATCTAACCTCGCTCCAACTACTGAAATGCGGACTGGTGGAAGCGCAAACCCTGTTCAATAGCAACCGTGAAGACGTCGCCAGAATTGCCTATAGTGGCTCCCTCGCCATGATGGGGGACGACCTGCAATTGTCCCCAGACGACAAACTGGATCTGCTTGCAGCCAAGCTGGTCATGGAAGATGAAGCCAGCAGTCAAGCGTACGCCGCCACTCTACTAAACGAAATCGGAAACGATCCGCGATTACTAAAAAAATATTACGGCGTTCTGGATTTTCACTTGATACCGGATCCGCAAAAACGCCACGCACTACTCAAACAACGCGGCGCTGAATTGCTGCAACTGAAAGACTACGAAGGTGCATGGGAGATCTACTACAAAGCCACCCGACTGCCCATCACCGACAGCGACTGTCAAATTGCAGCTCTGCAAGCGGCGGTAGGCTTGTATCGGGAAGGCCCCCGCTCCAGCGAACGGTTGCAGCTAACCAACGCGCTGTTCGGTGAATTGCAGGATATGAGCAACAACGACCCCCATTACCCCGAACTGGAAAAACTACGCCTGCAATGGACACGACAGACTCAAGAAGATGACGACCAAAGCACAACTGGCTGAGCAACTGCTGGCCGCTTCCATACATGAGATTAAAAATCGCTTTGGTCTGATGTTCTCCCAACTCGATACGCTTTTGACGACACTGCCGCTCAATGAGCAGCATCAACACGACGCCGAGCACATCAAAAGCGAAGCCCAATTCGTCGGCAGTGAATTGGTGCGGGTATTGGCCAGCTATAAAGCCTTAATGTACGGAGACACTGGCAACGACACATTAGAGCACGATCAGCAATTTGTGCTGGATTTTCTGGAAGAGAAAATCGCCCGCCACAGCAACACCGTAAGAGCCCACGCCCTGCAGCTGACCTACGAATGCGATGAAGATCTGGACGGCTTTTTTGATCCCGCTCTGATTAGTATCATTCTGGATACCGCCATCTACAATGCTGTAAAAGAACACGCCAGAACCCTGCTACTGAGTGCCGAAAAACGCGTGGCAGAGGGCAGCGCTGAGACATTGCTAATCCGCATCGAAGACGATGGACCCGGTTTTCCGCAAAGTGTGCTCGAAGACACCGGCAATCCCGCAGCCCCGGGCCACACCCGCCCGCTCCGCGACGATGGCCATTCCACCGGCTTGGGGCTGTACTTTGCCCGCACACTGATTGCCCAACATCACGCAGGCGGCCGCCAGGGTCAAATTCATTTAGGTGTCAGCGATCACCTCGGTGGTGCCAGCGTCACCCTGATTTTGCCACAATAGGCTAATCTGCCTCCTCAAACCCTTCATTCCACTGCTAAAAACCCGACTAGACCAAGCAAGCCGCGTCATTATCAGGCTATAATACGCCTCTTTTTTATGTACCAAGAACAAGGTTACACATGAGCGAACAGCACGCATCCGGTCCGCAATCGGGCCTTACTTTTCAGGAACTGATCCTCACGCTACAGAATTTCTGGGCCTCCCAAGGCTGCATCGTGGTTCAACCCTATGATATGGAAATGGGCGCCGGTACCTTCCACACCGCCACCTTTTTACGCGCCATCGGCCCGGAAACCTGGAACGCGGCCTATGTGCAACCCAGCCGCCGCCCCACTGACGGACGCTACGGGGAAAACCCCAACCGACTGCAGCATTATTATCAGTTTCAGGTTGTGCTCAAACCATCGCCTGCCAATATTCAAGAGCTGTACCTGGAATCCCTTCGCCTGCTGGGAATCGATACCAACGCCCATGACGTGCGTTTTGTGGAAGACAACTGGGAATCTCCGACACTGGGCGCCTGGGGCCTGGGCTGGGAAGTCTGGCTCAACGGCATGGAAGTCACTCAATTCACCTACTTCCAGCAGGTAGGCGGCGTCGAGTGCTACCCGGTCACCGGTGAAATCACCTACGGACTGGAGCGGCTTTGTATGTATTTGCAGGGCGTGGATTCGGTTTACGATCTGGTCTGGACCGACGGCCCCTTCGGTAAAGTCACCTACGGCGACGTGTTCCATCAAAACGAAGTAGAGATGTCGACGTTCAATTTTGAACACGCCAATGTACCCAAACTGTTTGAGCTGTTCGATTACTACGAAGCCGAATCCAATAGCCTGATGGAAAAACAATTACCGCTACCGGCTTATGAGATGGTGGTAAAAGCCTCACACACGTTCAACCTGCTCGATGCCCGTCGCGCCATTTCGGTCACCGAACGTCAACGCTACATTCTGCGAGTGCGTACCTTGTCCCGCAATATTGCAAAAAGCTATCTGGCAGCCCGCGCCCGTCTGGGATTTCCTATGGCACCGGTCGATTTACGCGATGAAGTATTGGCGAAACTGGCGAAGGAGGACGAAGCGTGAGTACATTGGATTTTCTGGTAGAACTGGGCACCGAAGAATTGCCGCCCAAAGCACTGAAAAAATTATCCGCCAGCTTTCGCAGCGGCATAGAAAAGGGTTTGGCAGAAGTCGGCTTGCCACACGGCGAAGTCGTCGCCTATGCGGCGCCGCGCCGGTTAGCGATTTTCATTAAAGACCTCACCATTCAGCAACCGGATCGAATTGAGAATATCGACGGACCGCCAATGAGAGCCGCCTTTGACGCAGACGGTAAACCAACGAAAGCGGCGCTTGGTTTCGCCCGCAAAAACGGTGTCGAGGTTTCCGATCTTGATAACAGCGGCGAAAAACTACGCTACGTTAAAGAAGTCAAAGGCAACCCGGCAAAACAATTACTGCCGGACATTGTCGCGCAATCGTTAAACGACTTACCCATTCCGAAACGCATGCGTTGGGGTGCCAGCCGCGTTGAATTTGTCAGACCAACACAGTGGCTGGTGATGTTGCTGGGTAACGAAGTCGTGGATTGCGAGATACTGGCGCAACAGGCCGGACAGGAATCCCGCGGCCACCGCTTTCATCATCCGCACACGGTCCGTATCAGTTCTCCGGCAAATTATCAGGAAGACCTGCGCGCAGCCTGGGTAATTGTCGATTTTGATGAACGTCGTCAGATGATTCAACAACGGGTTGAACAACTGGCGCAACAGGAAAACGGTCGCGCCATCGTACCGCATGACTTGCTCGACGAAGTAACCGCATTGGTGGAGTGGCCTGTACCGTTGGTGTGTTCCTTCGAAGAACGATTTCTGCAGGTGCCCCAGGAAGCGTTAATTTCCACCATGCAGGATAACCAGAAATACTTTTGTCTGCTGGATGCCTCAGACAAATTACTACCGCGTTTTATAACCGTCGCTAATTTGGAAAGTACCTCACCTCATTTTATTGTGGAGGGCAACGAAAAAGTCGTGCGGCCACGCCTGAACGACGCTGAATTCTTTTTTAATCAAGATAAAAAACAGCCCTTGGAAGCCCATAACGAGCGTTTAAAAAATGTCGTTTTCCAGGCAGAACTCGGCAGTGTGTATGAAAAAGCGGTGCGCGTATCCAAACTGGCTGCCAGCATTGCTTCACACCTTTCCGCTGATGTTGCACTGGCCGAACGGGCAGGGCTTTTGTCGAAGTGCGATCTTTCCACCGAAATGGTCGGTGAATTTCCCGAATTGCAAGGCATTATGGGCACCTATTACGCACGCCACGACGGCGAAGCAGAAGCGGTTGCAATCGCCCTGAACGAACAATACCAACCGCGTTTTGCGGGGGATGAACTGCCCGCATCGGTCACCGGACAAGCCGTCGCCATAGCCGATAAAATCGATACTCTGGTCGGCACACTCGGCATCGGTAAACACCCCACCGGCGACCGCGACCCGTTCGGATTACGTCGCGCCGCATTAGGTGTATTGCGCATCATTGTCGGCCGCAATCTAAACCTCGATCTATTGGATTTGGTTGACCAGGCTACCGCAAATTACGGCAGCCAATTAAGCAATAAAAAGGTAAAAGCCGATTTTCTCGCGTTTATGAATGGCCGCTATCAAACCTGGTTCTCGGAAGAGGGTATTGATGTGGATATTGTGAAAGCGGTATTAGCAGTTAATCCCACCAAGCCATTGGATTTTTATCAACGTGCCACGGCAGTACAGGCGTTTAAACAACTACCACAGGCAGCTGCGTTAGCGGCCGCCAACAAACGCGTCGGCAACATTCTTTCCAAGCGTGACCAGACGCAAGCTTTACCGCCACTCAACAAGGAATTGTTGCAACTGGAAGAGGAGCAAGTACTCGCCAGCGCCATAGGGCTTCATCAATCTGACATAAAGGACGATTACCCCTCCCGTCTGCAATCGTTGGCTGCATTAAAAGAGCCAGTCGACGATTTCTTTGCTAAAGTAATGGTCAACGTCGACGACGATGCTTTGCGTAACAACCGATTGGCGTTACTTAGCCAGCTTCACGGTCTGTTTCTGGATATTGCCGATATAGCCGAGCTGCAATAATTTTTTTGCTAGCGAATGCCCCGGAGAGATCAACATTTTCGACGGGGCTTCTAAGAAAGTGGTGGTGATGAATTCGCTTCGCGGACTGATATTTAATATTTGTTACGTTCTAAGTGTAATCCTGCTCAGCGTACCCTTTATGCTGATGGCTCCTTTCCTGAATATTTTTCACCGGGCAAAACTATTCGTATTCTGGTCTTCTGTAGTACAAAAGTTACTGGAGTGGATTTGTGGTGTCCGGGTAAAGATCATCGGCGTCGAGAATATCCCGCAACAGCCGGTGGTCGTGGTATCCAACCACCAGAGCACATGGGAAACCCTGGCGTTATATCGAATGCTGTTTCCGCTCTCCACCGTTCTGAAAAAAGAGCTGACTTATATACCGTTGTTCGGCTGGCTGTTACTGATGGCCAAACCCATCGTCATTGATCGTAAAAAGAAAGCCACGGCGATGAAGGAAATTCTGCGGCAGGGTAAGCAGCGTCTTGAAGAAGGGTTATCGGTGCTGATCTTTCCCGAAGGCACCCGCGTCCCCCCTCATGAAACCAAAGATCATTTGCCAGGGGGTGCCTTGTTAGCGGTCAAAGCCGGATGCCAGGTATTGCCGATCGTCCATAACGCCGGCCTGCACTGGCCAGCCCATAAACTGGCCAAGGTTCCTGGAGAAATAATTGTCAAAATTGGAAAGCCCGTTTCGGCAGCCGGCCGTTCAGCAAAAGAGCTGAATCACTCACTGGAACAATGGCTGAACCGAGAAAAGTCCGAATTATTGCAGCCTGACATCCCGCCTGATTAACCACCTCGTCAGGCTCACCGACATCGGGAGCCACTCTGATGTTTCGCTAGGTAACACAATTATCCACAACTGGGTCTAATTGCTACCAGATCATTCATTCCGCTCTGAACAAGTAAGTCATCACTTACCGGCTAACCGCAAACCGGCTCGACACCAAAACGATAACTTGTTGTTTATAAAGGATTTATATTAATTCAAACGGGAGAGCACCAAGCCTGCTGATAGTTAGTATTTACTATCTGAATTCAGAACTTCGCTCCGTAAAGAAACCTGATTTCCAATTTCCATTCACAGAGTTATCCACATCTTTGTCCAGCGGTATTAATTAGGCGATAACTTGTTTAATGACATCCAGGTTGACTGGTTTGAGCAGGTGATGGTCAAAAGGGGAGACGTCTTGTTCTTCCTTGCTGAGTTCCTGTCCACTCAATGCCACCAGAATACAGGATGTGCCCTTGGCAAGTGAGCGTAATTGCGCAGCCAACTCCAGTCCCGCGCAGTCAGGCAGGTTCAAATCCATTAACACCATATCCGGAATAGAGTGATTAAAAGAGGCTATGGCCTCTGCCCCGGTCGCGGCCTGAGATACCTCCAAGCCCAGGCTTTCGATCAACATAGCGGTGATAACGCGGGTATCGTGATCGTCTTCCACCAACAAAATATGGTTCGGAGTTACTTCTTTTTGCGCTATTTTAATTTGCCCCAGATGCAATAAAATGCGCTCCATTAGCTGACTTTCATCCACCGGTTTACTTAGGTGATCTGAATACCCGGCGGCCAGGCAACGCTCCCTTTCGCCCCGCATCGTCGCCGCAGTGAGCGCCAGAATCGGCCCGGTGAATCCCTCCTTGCGCAATATTTGTGTCGCTTCCAGGCCACCCATAACCGGCATCTGAACGTCCATCAGAATCAGATCGAACGGGGATTTGAGTTGCTGCGCTTGTCTGACCTGATTGATGGCATCCTGACCGTTAATCGCGAAGATCACCTGCGCTCCGGTATTTTCAATCAGATGTCCTAATAGTTGACGCAGGTCCGGCAGGTCATCCGCTATTAGAATCCGGGCGTTGATTTGCTGTGCATTCAGGCGGGGACGGTTGGCTTCAATAAGCTCGATATTCAGTAATTGTTGCTCAACTGATTCTTCAATACCCGCTTTTATGGTGACCGTAAAGCAGCTACCTTCTCCTGACACACTGCTCACCTCTACACCTCCACCCAAACGTTGAGCCAGGCGCTGACTAATCGCCAGGCCTAAACCGGTACCGTTTTCGGAACGGCTCTCCACATTTTTTGTTTGTGAAAACGGTTTAAACAATTTGGGTATCTCGTCCTCTTCGATACCGATTCCGGTATCCTTTATGGCAAAGACAATTTCCGCCGCTTTCGCATCGCTGTGCCCGGCTGCTTCCGTATTAGCAATGTCCGGTTCCTTTTCCTGCTCGCTGCTGTCACTGCCTTCCGCTATGCCCTCAGCAAAGTCCCAACTGACTTGCAGTGTAACGGACCCGCTATCGGTAAATTTTATCGCGTTGCCAAGCAGGTTCAGCAGAATCTGACGTAATCGGGTGGGATCAGCTTCAATAAATTTCGGTAACGCCTGATCTGCTTCGACCAATAAACGGATATTTTTATCTTCAGCTCTCACCAATATCAAATGGTAAACGTCGGATAAAAATTCCGGGAAATTCACTGCTTTATTTTCCAGTTCAAATTTACCGGCTTCTATTTTTGATAAATCCAACACGTCGTTCAGCAAACTTAATAAATGCTGGCCGTTGCGTTTGATTATCTGGAGGTGATCGTCGTTGTCGTTGCGCGTCTTTTGTTTTAACAAAAGATCGGTGTACCCCAGAATCGAGGTCAGCGGAGTGCGCAATTCATGACTTAAATGCGCGAGAAATTCACTTTTAGACCGGTTTTCTGCTTGTGCCCGTAAACGTTCAACCCGCTCAACTTCCATCTCACGACGCGCAATCGCGTAGCGAATGGCTCTTGCCAAGCGGGATTGCGTTAAGTTCGATTTCACCAGGTAGTCTACAGCTCCTGCAGACAAGGCTTCCTCGTCAAGTCGTTCATCATCCTGACCTGTGAGCATAATAATGGGACTGCTAAAACCTAGCGCCGTTGCTTCTTTTAACAAAGACACGCCGTCTTCGGGCCCCAAAGCATAATCCATCAGGCAAACATCATGCTGGTTCGCGGAAAGTTGTTTTCTTGCGGTTTCCAAATCGGAAGCCCAATCCAAACGATAACGTCTGGAGAATATATCGTCTAACAGATCCCGCGTAATGATGTAGTCGTCTTCATCATCTTCAACCAACAGCAGTTTAATTTCTCGCACAGCCTACCGCCTCAGTCCGTTTGCTTATCGGAACCGGGCAATTCCACGAACTCGACCCAATAACGACCCAGTATCTGCATTAAATCCACCAAGCCTTCAAAGGTAACCGGTTTCGTTAAATAAGAAGCAGCACCCAGGTCGTAGCCACGTAACATATCCTCTTCGGTTTTCGAGGTAGTCAGAATTACAACAGGGATTCGCCGCAGCTTGGGGTCGCTCTTCAATTCAGCAAGTGCTTCACGGCCATCCTTACGCGGCATGTTCAAATCCAGCAAGATCAAACCCGGCCAGGGATTATCGCTGGAGGCAAATTTGCCCTCGCTACGCAGATACTCCATAAGCTCTACACCGTCGTTAACAATTTTCAGAATATTAGTGACTCTACTTTCCTGTAACGCTTCCTTCGCTAATAGCTGATCATCAACATCATCGTCAGCCATCAATATGACGATTGATTTGCTTTCAGAATTCATACTCAATCAACTCTTTGGTTAACGTATCGACCTTATCGCTCTGATACGCTGGTAAATCAATAATAAATGTAGTGCCCGCATCCAGTTCACTGCTTGCCCACAGCTCACCCTGATGTCGTTGCACTATACGCCGACAAATTGCCAAACCAATGCCTGTTCCCTCGTATTGCTCTCGTCCATGTAACCGCTGAAAGGGGGTAAATATTTTTTCAAGATACTTCTCGTCAAAGCCGATGCCGTTGTCTTCCACTTCAATGCGAAACCACTTAACAAACGAACCCGCCTTGCCATCTGTATTTTGTGTTTCTGCCACCCTAACACTAATTTTGGGCGTCACGCCCGGCCGGGTAAATTTTAATGCGTTGCCCACTAAATTCTGGAATAACTGCTTCATTTGGCTCGAATCAGCTTCAACGGTCGGCAAGGCCTCAACATTGATTTCTGCGCCTTTTTCTTCGATGGCAATTTCAAGCGTATCCAGGATTTCTTTCATCGTCTCATTCAGGTCCACTGACTCGATGGGGTTGGACCGGGTTGTCACTCTGGAAAAGGTCAACAAGTCTTCAATTAGCTTGGACATTCGCTCGGCTGCATTCTGCATCCGATAAACGTAGTCTGAGCCATCTCCCAAGGCTTCAGAATAACGGGACGCCAAACGATCTCCAAATGCCCTGATTTTTCGCAAGGGTTCCTGCAAATCGTGAGAGGCTACAAACGCAAAATCCTGCAATTCCCCATTACTGCGCTGAAGCTCTTCAGAAAAGTGTTTCAACTCCCTGGTGCGCTTTTCCACCATCGCTTCTAACCAGGCGGCTTCCGTTTTCTGGCGTTTGATGGCCCGACTAACCAACACACCAATTACAATAACCAGCACTAAACCAATGCCATTCGCTATGATAATGGTGGCCTTAACTTTCGACCTGCTTTTCCGCGCCTGAAGATACTGTTGGTTTAGCAGTTCAAATTCCGCCTCTTCCATTTCGGAAATCAGTGCGCGAATGCGAATCATGCTTTCATGGCTAATCAACATATTGCGGGAGGCAACCCGATCCGAATTTACATTAACACTTTTCTGATTAATATTCTGAGTCATTTGGTGCAAGCGTTCTTCGATGACTTTCTCCAACTGACGAATGCGTTGCTCCTGCTCCGGCAACTCCGATTGAATGCCTTTTAGCGTAGTGATATTTTCCTTAATACTGTTCAGCGAAATAAAGTAAGGTCGTAGTTGATCGGCTTTACCTGAAATCAAAAAACCGCGTAGTCCCAGCTCAGCATCCTGTACAGATGAATACACATCTTTTACTGCCCTCAACATCGACTTGGTGTTGCTCGTGCGCGATTCGTTCATCACCAATTCCGATATGCTGGAATAGGATTGAATTGCATTGATCGCCAGTAAGGAAACTAACGCCAGCACGCTGAATGACCAAAGACGATTCAGTACCGCAAATCGCTCCAACATAAATCAGGAAGCCGAGTCGGACAGGTTATTCAGGAACTCGCCGCATGCTTTACATTCATCTAACATTCTTTCGATACTCAATAATATTTTTTCGGGTGGGGTGGACTGTTGAATCTGCAATTTGACCAATTCAGCGTTCATTGTGATGTTATTCAGTTGATTGCGCAGATGATGCCGGGTTGCCGCTATATCGTTAGGGTCGCTCACAATGAATTCCTCAACCTGGTACGTTACTATTGAGTGCGCTTAATTGACTATTTTCATACTGGTTCAATCGGTTGTACAACGTCTTCAAACTGATACCTAACATGGTTGCCGCTTTCGGCTTATCGTCATTGACCTCTGCCAATGTTGCCATGATTAATTCTTTCTCCATCTCCTGAATCGTTTTCCCGGCCGCTAAAGATGGTGTCGTCGGGAGTTCTTTGGAAAAGGGTGAACTCAAATCGTCCGGAAGTTGCAGATTGTCTTGTCCGGGATCGGTCATAATAAATGAACGATGAATAGCATGCCGCAATTCACGAACATTGCCAGGCCAGGAATAGTTCTGTAAGCGGGCCATCGATTCCTCATCAATTGTCAGTGCGCAGCCCTGGTCTTCATTCAGTTCAGCTAAGAACGCGTTACACAGCAAAGGAATATCTTCTCGACGCTGACTCAGCGTGGGCGACTGCACGGGAAAAACCGCCAAACGGAAATAAATGTCTTCGCGCAAACACTGCTCCGTTGCCAATTGCTCACGTGTCCGGTTGGTGGCGGATAGAACGCGGCAGTGCACGTCTATTTCCTGCGTGCCACCCAAACGAGTAATTCTTCCTGTCTCGAGCACTCGCAGTAAATTCGGTTGCAGTTCCAACGGCATCTCGGTGATTTCATCTAAAAACAAGGTACCGCCGTGGGCCCGTTCAAATAATCCCGCTTTGCGGCTTGCTGCTCCGGTGAATGCCCCTTTTTCGTGTCCGAATAATTCACTGCCAATCAATTCCGTTGGCATCGCGCCACAGTTGGCAGCAACAAAGGCGCCTTCACATTGCGAGGCATTGTGTATCGCCCGTGCGATCAGCTCTTTGCCGCTGCCGCTTTCGCCCATGATCATTACGTTCGCCTGCGAAGCTCCGACACGTTCAATCATTTTATACAATGATTGCATTGGAGCTGATTCACCTATCAACACACCAAAATGACGTAAGACTGATGCGTCCTTGTTGGATTCTGCTAATTCCACCTTCGCCAGAAGAGCGCGGATCTTATCGATGTCTATCGGTTTCAACAGAAAACTTACATCTGATCCGGCCACCGATCTGATCATATTTTTTATCGCTGCCTGGCCGGTGATGAACGTGATATGGCGAGGCTTACGTGATGTAGGAATACTATCAAGAACTTCAAAACCACTACCATCCGGGAGCATGATATCCAAAAGAAGAATGTCGAAAGAGCCTACTGCCAGCTGGGTTTTCGCTTCTTCGACTGAAGCGGCAGCAACCACTTGATGGCCAAGAATCTCAAGGATCTCCTGGGTTGCCATGGTAAAACTGGTGTCATCATCCACCATTAGTACTTGCATAGTTTTGTCCGGTCCTTGCCTGAATATTGAGGGCATCAAGATATATCACATCTCAATAATCACTACCAGAATGCGCTAGTGCAATGCCCCGAAGTTACTAGTTGGTGAGCCTAATCTCGCAAGGCTCACAGCTTTATTTGCTTTGACTCTATATATAGGATTCAGTACGCAGCCGCGTCATCAACAAGCCGACAGCCTTCGCAAAAATCGTCAACTACCGAATTGGTGTATCTGAAGAGTTATTTAACGATAAATGCGATTCAGTTCGTATCCACCGTTTTCCTTGTCTAAGCATGAGCAAGAAGCCTGCCACGTAAGATTTACTCAAACTTTTTACCTTTTTACGTGGATTCGCTCTTTTTACGTCCACACCCGGTCCTTAAAAAAGTGGGTTTTACAATTTCTCTGTAAGGCTTACAAAAATTGATGGAAAAACACACTACTTTATCCAACACGGGATAAACCCGGGCTAATTTACCATGGCTGGCACGATATTAGCTTTGTCAGTACTCAATCATTCAGCTTAAGTAAGAACACGATAGGGATGGAGAACAGGATGAACGCTTTTAAGCTTTCAAAACTAGCAGGGAGCCTGGCATTAATAACCCTCGCAGCGACGGGTTGCAGTACCACTTCAACCAACATTGCAGATGATGAAGCGCAAGTATCGGTGGAGACCGGCTCCGATCAAAACACCGAATCCGTTTCTGTTCCAGGTGCGGTATCCGTTCAAACCGAAAGCGAGGCGGCGGTAGCAGAATCAGCAATGCAAAGAGCGGCTGCTGAGGACACGACGAGGGATCCGGAAACCGTCTTGGAAGCGAGTCGTAAAATTGTCTATTTCAACTTTGACTCAGCGGAGCTTACAACAGAAGCGGAAGTAGAGCTGGACGACATCGTTGAAGAAATATCTGCCAACGATATGCAAAGCACCCGGATTTATGCTGCCGGCTACACCGATTCCATGGGTCCCGAGGTTTATAACCAAAGTCTTTCGGAAGAAAGAGCGCTATCGGTCATCGGTTACCTTAAAAGGCAACTCGATGCCAGCGAATGGAAGGTGGATTATTTTGGAGAGGAATTTCCTAGCGCCTCAAATGATTCTGAGCAAGGGCGGGAAAAAAATCGCCGAGTTGTTATCGAGTACGTTTCGTCAAATAACCCCGATGAATTAGTCAGCATGAATCGGGAAGTAAGTAGTAAAGAGTAAGTCACCTAGCTAAATAACCTAACATTGTTTTCAGGAGGAAAGAGATATGTTTGGATGGGCAATTACATTTTTAGTAATAGGGCTGATCGCCGCCGTACTTGGTTTTTCCGGTATCGCAGGCACAGCAACCAACATAGCGTGGATACTATTCGTTGTCGGTATCATTCTCGCGGTTGTATTCGCGGTGATGGGAAGGGGACGACCCAGGGTCTGACGCTATAGAACACACTTAACATAAACAGGAGCCGGCATTCGCCGGCTTTTTCTTTTCCTGTATAAACGTTCTTAACATTGCTCGGCTTTTTTTACAGCCAGTAAACTCGCTTCTTTCTGCACTCCATTTAGTCGTCGTTTTACTTTGTAGTTTTACAAACTCAAGGTTTGTAATGGATACACATGGAGCTGTAACTCTTATAAATAAATCTTCGGTTGCCGCCACATTATTTCCTTTCGCCTTTTCAAATAGCACAATAAAATCATTAATAATCAATAACTTATATTAATTTATTATTTATGGCACGGTACTTGATATCTAATTAATCAGAAACGATAAAACGGAACATTAATTTAAAACCAAGGAGTTACACCATGAAAAATTTATTATTCCCAGCTCTGCTTGTATCGAGTCTTTTCCTCGCCGCTTGTGATGTTGACGAAGGTGGACCGGAAGAACTCGGCGAAAACATTGAAGAGACTACACAAGACGCGGGCAACCAAATCGAAGATCTTTGTGAAGATGCTAAGGATGGTATGGACGCAAAAGACACCGACTGCTAATAGCGATTACACGCAACTTAAATTTACGGAAGACTAAAATTAGACAATTGGAGACTCAAATGAAAACTACACTAGCTTACTCAATGATTGCAGCCATGTTAATTCCAGCAGCCTCTATGGCTCAGGATCGAAAGGAATCCGGAGTTTACATTGGTGGCGCCTACGGTATGTATAAAGTAGAGGGCGAAGGTAAGAACGAAGGCGATGCCAAATTCGATGATGATCAAGATGTGTTTCAAGCCATCTTGGGTGGTCAGGTAAACAAATATTTCGCTGTCGAAGGTAGCTATATCAACTTCGGAGAATACGGTGGCAACCTGGCAAGCGCCGACGTCGACGGTATGACTCTGGCTGTGAAAGGTATTCTGCCTATATCCGATGTCTTCTCCATCTATGCTAAAGGCGGACAACTTTGGTGGGATGCGGATTATCAAGTAGGTGAAGGCCTGCTGGAAGCCAACGGCTCTACTGACGGATCAGAACCTTTCTATGGTATCGGCGTTGCATTTGCCGTAACCGATCGCATGGATATCAATTTGGATTACACCCGTTACGAAATTGAGCTGGAAACCGACGAAGTTGGTCTGCTTGCCAGCGACAGCTACGACTCCGACCTGGACCAAGCCAGTGTTGGTGTCCGTTACTTGTTCTAATGAACACGCTAACCCCTGTTTCATAGGTACTCCTATACCCAACTCTCTGGTCAGGGGAGTTGGGATTTTTTTAGGCGCTTTTACCTCTCTGAACACACAGTCCGGATGAAAAGAAGAAATAGAGTAAAGCGCATCAAAGTACGTAAGCCAAACCAAGGAAGTAAAACTCAAGGACGTAAGAAACGCTTTCGAAAGAAAGGGAGAAAAATATGAAATCATTTATCGAAACCACCATAATTTCAGTCGCGACAGCGGCTCTGTTTATCGCCGGACCGGTCTTTTCCGAAGACCAGCATCACGAGAAAAAGATCGAAGCCATGTCAGAAGGTGCACAGCGCTATTTTCGTAATGGCTGGCAGGAAGGCAAAATCGAGACTGCCATTTTGTTCAATGAAAGCCTGAACAGCTTCAAAATTGACGTAGAAGTCAACGATGGTGTCGCTGTATTGGTTGGCGATGTCTCGAGCGGAATAGAAAAAGATCTGGCAGAAGAAATCGCTTTGAGCGTAGACGGCGTGGAATCTCTGGACAATCAACTGGTTGTGAAGTCCGACGCTGAGCGGATTAAGCCTACCACTGAAGAAGATTCGTTTCTCGGTTCAGTAGAAGACGCCTCCATCTCGGCTCAAGCTAAAATGAAACTACTGGCCAACGAATATATTGAAGGTATGGACATCAACGTTGGCACTAAGGGTCATGTAGTGACTCTGGAAGGTCAGGTTAAGACTAACGCTGAAAAAGATTTGGCTGAAAAGATAGTCGAGAATATTGACTCTGTAGTCATGGTAAAAAATGAGCTGAAAGTAGTGAGCAGCTAATGATTCGGATATCTTTCCTGAAAATATAAAAGGGCTACTGATTTGTAGCCCTTTTGCTGTAAGCCATCAAAATGATAGTAATTACTTACTTACGCTATATATCCAGATTCGACACATTCAGCGCGTTGGTTTCGATAAAGTCGCGACGCGGTTCCACGTGATCACCCATCAGAGTCGTGAAGATCTGATCGGCAGCAATCGCATCCTCGATTTTCACTTGCAGCATACGGCGAGTTTCCGGATCCATAGTGGTCTCCCATAGCTGATCCGGGTTCATTTCGCCCAACCCTTTATATCGTTGAATTCCATGACCTTTTTTCGATTCTGTCATTAACCATTCTAAGGCTTGTGCAAAGTTATCCACCGCCAACGTTTTCTCACCCCGTTTTACGTACGCGCCTTCCTCAAGCAAGCTCTGCAGCTTATCCCCCAATGCCTTGATCGCTATATAGTCTTCCGAAATTACAAACTCTTTTGAAAACGTATATTCGGTCGGAATCCCATGAGCTATTTGCACCACCTGGGGCATAAACAGATGACGTTCCTTGTCTTCCAGAACGGAGACTTCATAACGCTCAGTCTGACTCGCATTTGCAACCAGATGAGCGGATAAATCCTGAGCCCATGCTTCGATAGCCGACGCATCATTAAAGTCCGACTCTTCCAGTTTTTTCGCATACACCAGTTGCTGGAGTACAAAGGCCGGATAAACACGGGATAACCTGTCTATACGCTTGAACACATTGCGGTATTCCTTAACCAGTGCTTCCAGGCCGGAACCGGATATGCCCGGTGCGTCTGCATTAACGTGTAAGCTGGCATCATCCAAGGCGGCTTGCGTTAAGTAATTTTCAAGGGCTGCGTCATCTTTCAAATATTGCTCTTGTTTACCTTTCTTTATTTTATAGAGCGGGGGCTGCGCAATATAGATATACCCACGTTCGATCACCTCCGGCATTTGGCGAAAGAAAAACGTCAGCAGCAAAGTCCGGATGTGGCTACCATCCACGTCCGCATCCGTCATGATGATAATGGAATGGTAGCGGCATTTATCCGGGTTATATTCGTCTTTACCTATGCCGCAGCCCATCGCCGTAATTAAGGTGCCCACTTCAGCAGAAGATAACATTTTATCAAATCGGGCTTTCTCAACGTTCAGGATTTTACCTTTGAGAGGCAGTATTGCCTGGGTTCTGCGGTCTCGACCCTGTTTCGCCGAGCCACCCGCAGAATCACCCTCCACCAGGTAAAGTTCAGAAAGGGCAGGGTCCTTTTCACGACAATCCGCTAGTTTCCCGGGCAACCCAGCAATGTCCAGCACACCCTTACGCCGGGTCATTTCACGGGCTCGTCGGGCTGCATCCCGCGCCCTGGCTGCATCTATGATTTTATTACAGATGTTCTTCGCGTCATTGGGGCTTTCCAACAAGTATTCGTTCAGCTTTTCCGTCATATGCTGCTCTACAACGGGTTTGACTTCGGAGGACACCAACTTATCTTTGGTTTGAGAAGAAAACTTGGGATCAGGGACCTTCACCGACACAATTGCAGTCAAACCTTCACGGGCGTCGTCACCGCTTGTATTTACTTTGTGCTTCTTCTGCAGGCCTTCTTTCTCAATGTAGGTGTTCAAACATCGGGTGAGGGCAGAGCGGAAGCCCGCCAAATGGGAACCGCCGTCTCTTTGAGGGATATTATTGGTGTAACAGTAAATATTTTCCTGATATGAATCATTCCACTGCAATGCAACCTCAACGGAAATCCCCTCATCTTCTCGGTGCCCATCGAAGTAAAACACCTGGTTCAACGGCGTCTTATTCTGATTTAAGTATTCAACGAAGGCACTTAGGCCCCCTTCGTACTCAAATACATCCTCTGTGCCGGTTCGCTCATCAAATAACACGATACGAACCCCTGAGTTAAGGAATGACAGCTCCCGCAAGCGTTTTGCCAGAATGTCGTGGGAGAACTTGATGTTGGTGAACGTTTCCGGCGATGCCCAAAAATGCAGTTCTGTCCCGGTTGATTCGGTGTCACCTACCGCTGCCAGCGGAGCAACCGGGACACCGTCTTGGTAAACCTGCTCCCAAATTTTACCTTCACGGCGAACCGTTAGTTTCAACTTCGTAGATAGGGCGTTAACTACCGAAACACCCACGCCATGAAGACCACCTGATACCTTATAGGAGTTATCATCGAATTTGCCGCCCGCATGGAGGACGGTCATAATCACTTCAGCAGCAGATCGCCCTTCTTCCGGGTGCATATCAACCGGAATGCCGCGCCCGTTATCCGATACGCTAACGGACTCATCCGGGTGAATAACAACTCTTACTTCGGTGCAATGCCCTGCTAACGCTTCGTCAATTGAATTATCGACGACCTCAAATACCATGTGATGCAAGCCGGTGCCGTCGTCTGTGTCCCCTATATACATCCCCGGTCGCTTTCTAACTGCGTCTAATCCTTTGAGTACCTTTATATTAGAAGAATCATAAGTTTTATTGTCGTCGGACATATAATTTAGTCTCTCTCGGGCGGTGAATTCATATTCAATAGGGGGTTACTCGGCAGAAACCAGCTTCCCATGTTCCACGTGAAACATATGGTGTTCCGTGAGCTGCGATAGTAGCGTTTCATTAATACTTTGCTCACTAATGGCTGTTATAAAAGCCTGGCAGGGAAAATCCATAAGAAAGCGAGTCACATACTCAATGTTATTCTTGTCTAGTTCCGCGGGTAAATCGTCCAGCAACAGAACCGGTGAAATGGACCGCAAGGCCCTCATCACAGCTACCTGTGCGAGTCTAACCCCGTATAATACCAGCTTTTTCTGCCCTCTGGAGCATATATCTTTAGCCATGCCGTCTGACCAACTGATCACCATATCGGCTCTATGGGGCCCGTACAGGCAGGTTTTCCGTTCGATCTCGGTTCTCGCATTTAATTCCAGGCATTGGTATAAATCTGAATATTTCTGTTTATTCCAACCGGACTTGTACCGGAGCGATACGGGTTCAGCAATATTAAAATAGTTCGAGGCTATATTCTGAAATTGAGCGTTAAGCTCGGCTATGTACTTTCCACGCATATCGTCGATAAGTTGACCTTCGTTGACTAACTGTTGGTTCCAGTAGCTCAGATCGTTTTCGGATATGACTTTCGTTGACTTTAACAGCGCATTTTTTTGCTTGTAGACTCTTCTATATCGATGCCAAATATCAAGATAAGTATGTTCCACGTGAAACATACCCCAATCCAAAATAGAACGCCGCAAACCAGGGCCACCGTCAATAAGTTCAATCGAACCTGTATCAATACTGACAATAGGGAGCTTTATCGCCAACGATGAGATGCGCTTCTGTGTTTCTCCATCAATACGGGCGAGAGTAGAGCCATTCATCCCTTTCGAAATACCGAGTTTCTCGGGTCCGCTTCCGTTGCCAGGATTAACACCACCGAAAACTACTAACTCGGAAGCTGTGTGGGATATCACTTTTTTGGGATCGACAGACCGAAAAGAACGGCCGTTGGATAACAAGGAAATTGCTTCAAGAATGCTAGTTTTACCGCAGCCATTGCGGCCCACAATAAAGTTGGTTTTGGGGTGAGGGGAGATTTTGAGATGCTGGAGATTACGTAAATGAGTAACCTCCAGAGATTCCAGAAACATTCAGGCTATAGACGCATTGGCATAACTACATAAGACGCGGTCTCATCGTTAGCGTCGGTAATAAGAGCACTACTATTGGAGTCAGCCATCAGAATTTTAACGTTCTCGCTACGGATGACATTCATTACATCAAGCAGATAATTCACATTGAATCCAATCTCCAACTCCGCACCGTGATAATCAACGTTAATCGTTTCCTCTGCTTCTTCTTGCTCCGGGTTATTGGCGACCGTTGTGAGACTGCCATCCAACAACCGAATTCGGACGCCGCGATATTTTTCATTGGATAAAATGGAAACCCTCGAAAAACACTGCTTCATCTCGTCTTTATCGCTGATAACAGTTTTATCACTATTTTTAGGTAAAACACGCTCATAATCAGGGAATTTCCCATCAATTAGCTTGGAGGTGAAGCGTAAATCCGTATCTTCTACTCGAATATGATTACTACTCAAGGATACCGAAACATCCGCGTCCATATCAGTGAACAACTTGGACAGCTCAAGCACGCCTTTTCGTGGAACTATAGCCTGCACAGCTTGGTCCACTTCGCATTGGATTTCTGCATTACAAAGCGCTAGGCGATGCCCGTCAGTGGCCACAGCCCGGAGTAAATTGGCTGAAACCTCAAATAGCATCCCGTTCAGATAAAAACGAACGTCCTGTTGCGCCATCGCGAAACCGGTGCGGTCAATAACCGATTTCAAATAACCCTGGTTAATGGAAAAACGGGTAGTACCACTGGCATCTTCCAGATTTGGAAACTCGTTTGAGGGCAGGGTAGCCAGGCTAAACCGGCTACGACCGGCCTTCACCAATAACTTTTGGTCCTCAAGAATAAATTGGACGCTGCTTTCTTCGGGCAATGATTTACAGATATCCAATAACTTTTTCGCTGGAACTGTAATTTCTGCATTTTCAAACTGTGAGTCGAGGGTGACACGAGCGACCAATTCCACTTCCAGATCAGTGCCAGTGAGCAATAATTGATCACCATCAATCACCATCAACACGTTGGAAAGCACCGGCAATGTTTGCCGACGCTCCACAACCCCGGCAACCTGTTGCAGAGGTTTTAATAATTTTTCCCTTTCAATGGTAAAATTCATAACCTACCCCATAAGTTAGTAATCACTAACTCTATGATGTTAACGACCTTAAAAGATTAGTATAGTCTTCTCTTACATCGGAGCTCTCTTCTCTTAGCTCCTTTATCTTGCGACACGCATGCAACACGGTAGTGTGATCCCGGCCGCCAAAGGCATCACCGATTTCAGGCAAACTGTGGTTGGTTAACTCCTTTGCCAGCGCCATTGCAATCTGGCGCGGCCGCGCAACAGAACGACTGCGTCGCTTTGACAAAATATCAGCCATCTTGATTTTAAAATACTCGGCTACCGTACGCTGTATGTTATCTATGCTAACTTGTTTTTCCTGCAGTGCCAGAAGATCTTTTAACGATTCTTTCACAAATTCCAGAGAGATCGGCTTGCCCGTGAAGTGTGCATTCGCTATCACACGCTTCAGCGCGCCTTCTAATTCCCGTACATTTGAACGTACCCGCTGGGCGACAAAAAAAGCAGCTTCGTCCGGCAAATTAATTTTAGCCTGTTCTGCCTTCTTCATTAATATGGCCACCCGGGTTTCTAGCTCCGGGGGCTCGACTGCAACCGTCAATCCCCACCCGAAACGCGATTTCAAACGTTCCTCAACCCCCATGATCTCTTTCGGATAACGGTCACTGGTCAAGATCATTTGCTGACCGCCTTCCAGCAAGGCATTAAAGGTGTGGAAAAACTCTTCCTGGGAACGCTCTTTACCCGCAAAGAACTGGATATCATCAATCAATAGCGCATCGACCGAACGGTAAAAGCGTTTGAATTCATTGATCGCATTGATCTGTAGCGCTTTCACCATATCAGCAACAAAGCGCTCTGAATGCAGATACACCACCTTCGCATTCGGGTTCTGCGTCATCATGAAATTACCGACAGCGTGCATCAAGTGGGTCTTACCTAAGCCGACACCACCATAAAGAAAAAGAGGGTTATAGGCCTGTCCCGGATTCTCTGCAACCTGGGTAGCGGCAGCCCTGGCCAACTGGTTCGATTTACCTTCAACAAAGCTACTGAATATAAAGGAAGGATTAAGATTGGTTTTATGTTTAATCGTGCCGCCAACATCCACTTCACGTTTGGGCGGCTTAGGTCTGGTGTCCGGTAAATCCAGTTCACTTTGACCGCTGTTATCTGACCGCCGCGACACATCATGAGCTACCACGGTCACACTGCGACCGGATGGGCCGGTAGAGGTATCCACCACGGACGCCGTGGGCCTGCTTTGACGGGAACCGATCGCCAACACCACCGTCAACGGCTCTTCATCTATAGCAATCTCTCTCATCAATTCCGAAATACGGTTGAGAAATTTTTCGTTGACCCAGTCCAGTACAAAACGATTCGGCGCCAGCAGCCTTAATTGAGGACCGTCTTCCTCCGCCTGAAGTGGGCGAATCCACATATTAAACTGTTGCGAAGGCAATTCTTCCTGTAAACGGTCAAGGCATTGCCCCCAGAGCGAACTTCCCACTTGGCAGCCCCCGGTAAAAATCAGAAAAGGTAAATTGAAGAGGAATGATATACCCCGAATCTCGACTTATCCACAGCTGAGGAAAAGATTTTTTGACGCAGAATATTCATTTTTGGTTGAAAAATTTCGTTTGTGGATAAGTCCTGAACAAAGTACGTTGAATCCTGGGTGCGAAAAGTGGGTTAAATCCGGTTTTACCCACATGGTAAGGTTATCCACAATTCCATCCGCAGCTTTCGGTCAGCTAATACCGTTTTTTGCCACACAGTTATCATTCGTCTAACTATCTGTTTTAATTATATTTTAATAGGTTATCCACAGAAACTATCAACACTAATAACAACAATCATAAAAATATCTTTATATATATTAATATTATTATTACGACCTGTGGACTGTTGAAAACCCAGATGATTTTCCCCATTGACATCCGCATCCCGGCGCCATAGAATTGCGCCTCATTTTTCAGTGATGATGTTCTGTCCATCCGGACAAATAAACGTCATTTAACTCAAGTTAAAGTGGTTTCGACATGAAAAGAACATTCCAGCCCAGCAACCTGAAGCGCAAAAGAAATCACGGCTTCCGTGCTCGCATGGCAACCAAAAGCGGACGTCAGATTCTGGCTCGCCGTCGCGCGAAAGGCCGTAAGCGTCTGTCTGCGTAAGATGATTCGGTGGCGTGAGCCCATTTTCGTTTCAACGCCACCAAAGACTTCTCAACCCTAGCGAATTCAAACGAGTTTTCGACGGGGTTGAAGGTCGTATCAGTCATACCTTTTTCCTGATTCTTGCCCGCCGTAGCAATCCCGAACAACCCGCCAGACTAGGTCTTGTCGTTGCCAAGAAGCATCTCAAACGAGCAGTAGACCGCAACGCCTTCAAACGTATCATAAGAAACGAATTCAGACTGTCCCAATCCCAATTGGCTGGCTTGGATATCGTGATATTAGCCCGTCCAGGCAGTGCCCAGATCCCACAGAAAGACCTGGCAGCCCAAATCAATAAATATTGGCCGAAACTGGTGCAACGCTGTCATAATTCCCCAGCACAGAAACCTACGCCGCGGGCAGAATCTCCGAAATGAAACAAATCGCTCTGATTCTAGTCACCTTTTACCGCAACGCGATCAGTCCGCTGATGCCGCCCCATTGCCGTTTTCATCCCACCTGCTCCTGTTATGCAGAGGAAGCTATTCAACACTATGGCATTGCACGCGGCAGCCTGTTAACCTTGCGGCGGCTGTCTAAATGTCATCCTTGGCATGAAGGCGGCTATGATCCGGTGCCCGGAACAGATACCCATCCAACCCACACTCATCCAAAAGACAGTAAGTAACGATGGACTGGCAACGAACAATATTGATTGGCGCTTTGGCGATTGTCTCCTACCTGATGATTCTGCAATGGCAGGAAGATTACGTAGGCTCCCCCCAAGCGAAGCAAGCAGATACTAATACACAAAGTTATCCACAGCCTTCAGACGACGAAGCCGGAGACGTACCTTCCGAAGCCAGTGTCGCAACCGAAGATGTTCCCGTGGATCCGGCAGTCGCCACCGAAGCCCCAGTAGTTGACGCGTTAACCCCCGCCAAAGGTATGATCCTGGTCGAAACCGATGTGCTGAAGGTGACCATTAATCCGGTCGGCGGCGATATTGTGCACGTTGGTCTCAAGGATTATCCGGTTTCACTGGAACGGCCGGACGTTCCTTTTACTCTGCTGGATTCAACTTCTGCGCATACCTACATTGCACAGAGCGGATTGATAGGACCCGATGGTCCGGATAGCAGCCAAGCTGGAAGACCGCAATACTCGAGTGCCAAAACCTCCTACTCGATGAGTGCTGATGCGGCGCAAGGGGAAACTCTCAAAGTTGATCTGCTGTTTAACCAGAAAAATGGCACTCAGATCAAAAAGACCTTTACGTTCAGCAAAGGCAGTTACGCGGTAAACGTTGATTTCACCATCGATAACCAGAGCAATGCAGCCTGGCAAGGGCTAATGTACGGTCAGATCAAACGTGACGGCACGCCGGACCCGGGCGTAGACAGCAACATTGGATTTGGTTTGCCGACCTTTCTTGGCGGAGCCTATTGGGATCAGGAAAAACGGTATAACAAAATTAAATTCGATGAGATGGCTGAATCGCCATTGAATAAACGGATACCCGGCGGCTGGCTGGCGATGGTTCAGCATTATTTTATGAGCGCCTGGATTCCGAATCAGGAACAGACACACCACTACACCACCCGGGTTGCCAAGGGATTCAATATAATTGGCTTCACCACACCGAAAGTGTCCGTAGCGCCTGGTACCAGTGAAACCTTATCAGCGCAATTTTATGCGGGTCCCAAAATCCAAAAAGTGTTGAAAGAATTGTTACCGGATAAAGGGCTGGATCTGGTGGTGGACTTCGGTCCGCTATTCTTCATATCCGAAATTCTGTTCTGGTTCCTTCAGCTTTTCCATAGCTGGACGGGCAATTGGGGCTTCGCCATTATTATGCTAACGATGATGGTAAAAGGGTTTTTCTTCTACCCCTCCGCATTGAGTTACCGTTCTATGGCCAAGATGCGGAAGGTCGCGCCGGAAATGACCCGTTTGCGTGAGCAATACGCTGATGACCGGCAAAAGCTGTCGCAAGAAATGATGGGCCTGTATAAAAAAGAAAAAATTAATCCATTGGGCGGTTGTTTACCCATTCTGATTCAAATGCCGGTATTTCTGGCTTTGTATTGGGCCTTGCTGGAAAGTGTGGAATTGCGCCAGGCTCCGTTCATGCTGTGGATAAATGATCTATCGGTAATGGATCCCTATTTTGTATTGCCATTAATCATGGGGGGCAGCATGTGGGTGCAGCAAATGCTCAACCCGGCTCCGCCCGATCCGATGCAAGCCAAGGTAATGAAACTAATGCCGATCATCTTCACTGTGATGTTCCTTTGGTTCCCGGCAGGTCTGGTATTGTATTGGGTAACAAACAACGTCCTGTCGATTACTCAGCAATACGTCATTACCAAGCGTATAGAAGCGGAAGGCAGTACGTAACTTTTTGGTCAGGATTCGATAGCCAATGAGCGCCTATCCTAATGAGACCATAGCGGCACAAGCGACACCGCCCGGCCGGGGCGGTGTCGGAATTATTCGTCTGTCCGGCCCCCAAGCTGAAAGCATTGCCCGTATCCTGTGTAAAAAACAAAATTCCTTCCGCCCACGTCACGCCCATTTCTGTCGCTTTCACGATGAACAAGGCCATGTTCTGGACGAGGGCTTAGCGCTGTTTTTTCCAGGTCCGAATTCCTTTACCGGAGAAGATGTGGTTGAACTGCAAGGCCATGGCGGGCCCGTCGTCATGGGCAGTCTACTAAATCAGGTGGTATCGCTGGGCGCTCGTGTGGCCCGCCCCGGAGAATTTTCAGAACGGGCATTCCTGAACGATAAAATGGATTTGGCCCAGGCGGAAGCGGTGGCCGATCTGATTGATGCATCGTCCCAACAAGCGGCACGCAGTGCGCTGCGTTCGTTACAGGGTGCCTTTTCAGATCGTATAAATCAGCTCGTTGAACAGCTTATAGAATTACGATTGTACGTTGAAGCCGCCATTGATTTCCCGGAGGAGGAAATCGATTTTTTGGCTGATGGCAAAGTAATGAACGACCTTAATGCCATTATTGACCAAATAAATGCCGTATTTAAAGAAGCGAACCGCGGCGTATTAATGAAGGAAGGGATGAAGGTTGTGCTTGCCGGTAAACCCAATGCGGGAAAATCCAGCTTGTTGAACGCGCTATCCGGCCGGGAGACAGCCATCGTAACGTCCGTCGCCGGAACCACCAGGGATGTGTTGCGTGAACATATTCATATCGACGGAATGCCACTGCACATCACCGATACCGCCGGATTGAGAGAAAGCCCGGATGAAGTTGAACAAGAGGGTATCCGCAGGGCCTGGCAGGAGATACAACAAGCGGATCGGGTATTGGTTTTGATGGATGCCACTCAGCTGGCTTCGCTTCCAGATCCCGGCAACATTGGGTTATCCACTGTTTGGCCCGAGTTTGAAGCACAACTCCCGCCGGCAACACCGCTTACGTTGATTATCAATAAAACCGATCTAGCCGATATCCACATTAAAAAACCAAGCGAAGCCGTTATTATAAAACTTTCAGCTAAAACAGGTGAGGGTGTTGATCAGTTACGGCAACACTTAAAATCGGTAATGGATTACGCTGGTGAAGGACACGGCAGTTTCACTGCACGACAACGACACCTGGATGCACTAAGCAAAGCAAAAACGGCGCTTCAGCAAGGGAAAGACCAGTTGCAATTCGCAGGTGCGGGGGAACTACTTGCAGAAGATCTGCGTCTTACTCAGGAATATCTGGGAGAAATTACCGGACGGTTTACACCAGATGATCTGCTCGGAAAAATCTTCTCCAGTTTTTGTATCGGGAAGTAGTCCACTGCTTAGCGGTTTAATCGATTCAAATTTCAGGGATGTATTCGGAAATGGAAGTAGACGCTCGATGGAAAAACGCCAACGGTTCAATACAACCCCCGCTAGTGATGTTCATTGTAAGCCTCATGCTTTTCAGTATGGTCTACGGCTTTTTTGCCAATCGGTATAATTGGTTTCCTGCATCGGTTATTAACAACGCTGTATTCGCATTTCATCAAATCAGCAATCCAGACAGTGATTGGACCATAACAGGAACGGATAAAACTGAGCTTGTTACTGTCGCTAAAGCAGATCTTATGGCACCGGGATTGACGAAAATTGTTAATGTCGAAGCGGATCGCAGTCTGGCAGTCAAAGTCATTAATTCCGGAGGTGAAGTGTTGCACCGCTGGAAAATTGAATGGCAGGATATCTGGCCTCAATCTCCCGATTATCTGAAAGAACCGGAAATACCAAAGGAACGGCCGGGAACGCATATCCATGGCGCTCAAATCCTGGCTAATGGTGATTTGGTATTTAACTTTGAACACCTATCATTAGTTAGCCTGGATCCCTGTGGAAATCTAAATTGGAAGCTGCCCTACAGAACGCATCATTCGGTTTTTATCGATGACGATGAAAATATCTGGGTATCTGCACAACGAGATCATGAGGCTCCTATCCCGGAGTTACCGCTGATTCAACCTGGGTTTATCGAGCCTGTTCTATTAAAGGTGTCTCCCCAAGGAGAAATTCTATTGGAAAAATCGGTATTTGATTTGTTGATCGATAACCGTCTTCAGGGCGCCTTATACGCCAATTCGATTGAAAATGACTTCCCCTATGTAAAAGGAGATATGTTTCATCTTAACGATGTGGAAGTGTTTACCGGCGACAAAAAAGAAGGCTTTTTTAAAAAAGGCGACGTGATGATTTCCCTACGTAATATAAATACGGTCTTTGTGTTCAACTCGGATTGGGAAATAAAATACCAAATGTCTTACGAGTTCGTGCGACAGCATGATCCGGATTTTTTTGACGGAAATACGATTACGTTATTTGATAACAATAATGTCGATTCCGATGCTAAAAAATCGCATAGCAGAATACTGGGTAAAAACGCAATAAGTGGCGAAACCAGAGTACTGTTTAAAGGCAACCGGGAGGTGCCTTTTTATTCCAATATAATGGGCAAACACCAGTGGCTACCAAACGGTAATCTGCTGATCAACGAATGGATGGGCCGGGCTATTGAAGTAACACCGGGCGGTGAATTGGCCTGGGAATACAATACAATCGTCAGTCCCGGAAAGCTGGGTTTAACTGAGGAAGCGGAGCGCTTACCTCAGCAATTTAACGAAGAATATTTCAAAAATATAAAAGAGGAATGTGGAAAGCCCTGATTTCTACCGTTTGATAAGTAAAGGGGTCCACCATTCTTCATTATTCAAAAACCAATCGATGGTTTTCACCAAGCCTTCATCAAAGGTAACGGATGGTGAATAGCCCAACTCATCGACAATTTTATCGGCATCGATAGCATAACGTCGATCATGCCCGGCCCGGTCAGTAACGAATTCAAGAGCAGACTCACAGGATTGACCCAGTGCTGGAAATGAATCGGGATACTGCGCTTTCAAAGATGCATCATTGGCAAAAAACTCGTCCATTTTTTTGCATAGTAATTTTACCAGTGAAAGATTGTCCCACTCATTCACGCCACCAATATTATACGTTTCTCCGATTTTACCGTTTTGTAAAATCAAATCGATACCGATGCAATGATCTTCAACGTATAACCAATCTCGTATGTTCTGTCCATCGCCATAAATAGGTAGCTTCTTACCGTGCAGCAAATTGGTAATGCACAAAGGAATGAGTTTTTCAGGGAAGTGATAAGGGCCGTAATTATTCGAACAATTACTGGTAGTCACCTTCAGGCCGAACGTATGATGATACGCTCTAACCAAGTGATCCGAAGCGGCTTTGGATGCGGAATAGGGTGAATTCGGTTGGTACTGATGGGATTCAGAAAAGGCAGGATCATCGGATTCCAGTGAGCCGAACACCTCATCGGTAGAAATATGATGAAAGCGGTGATCTTCTCTTTTCTGCTCAACCAGCCAAACCTGACGTGCGGCTTTCAACAGCGAATGAGTGCCCATGATATTGGTTTCGATAAAGGCATCCGGACCGGTTATCGAACGATCTACATGGCTTTCAGCGGCAAAATTGACGAGGGTATCGATCTGGTGGTCGCGTAGCAGAGTCTCAACCACATTCTGATCACCGATGTCACCCTTGATAAATTCGATTTTACCCTTGCTGATCAGCGGTTCCAGACTGGGAAGATTGCCGGCATAGGTGAGGGCATCCAATACCACGATCAAATCTTCCGGATGTTTTTCTGCCCAGTAATAGACGAAGTTAACACCGATAAAACCCGCGCCGCCGGTTATTAATAATCTAGCCAACGGTCTTCTCCTGTTGTGAAAGAGCGACTAAAACATTTCGTAATTCAACCCGCCAATGGATTGCAGGCAGGTCAAACTCGGTATAACAGCGGGATTTATCCAGAACACTATAATGCGGACGTTCAGCCGGGGTCGGGTAGTTTTGCGCCGGTATCGGGAGAATGTTCACTTCTTTATTTAACAAGTTGATTGCCCTGGCTTCTTCATAAATAGCTACAGCAAAATCATACCAACTGGCGGCACCGGCATCGGTCCAGTGATAAATGCCATTCGACTGATTGCTATCAACCATGCGTGCAATCACTCTGGCCAGACCGGAAGCACTGGTGGGTGTTCCAACCTGATCGCATACAACACTCAGTTGATCCCGCTCTTGCATCAACCGCAACATGGTTTTCACAAAATTTGCGCCGGTTTCAGAATACAACCAGGCTGTGCGTACGACGGTTGCCCGTTCAAATAATTTGGTTAACAGAGCAATCTCACCGTCACGTTTAGTCTCCCCGTAAACGCTAACGGGATTACACGTGTCTTCAGGGGTATAGGGTGTGCTGTTTCGACCATCGAAAACAAAATCGGTTGAAACATGAATCATGCGAACGTTGTGGTTCGCACAAGCCTCTGCAAGATTGGCGACAGCCTTATGATTGATTGCGTCCGCTGTCTCAACATCGGACTCTGCTTTATCCACGGCGGTGTAAGCAGCGGCGTTGATAACGAAATCAGGTTGTAACTCAGCGACACAGGTCTCAACAGCATCCGCTTGAGTAATATCAAGAGTATCAATGTCGTGAGGATAAACAATATGATCAGACAAGGCTTTTATTAATGCTTGTCCCAGCTGACCGTTTGAACCGGTGATTAAAATTTTCATTTTATATCCATCTCAAATACATCTGCTTCGTCAAAGGGCTTACCGACTTTATCTTTCTCTGATAGAAGAACCTCACTGATGCCATCCAGTGGCCAGTCAATTCCGACTTTAGAATCATTCCACAGCAGGGTACGATCATGCTCCGGCGCGTAGTAACTGGTGCACTTATACACAAACTCGGCTTCGTCCGAGGTCACCAGAAATCCGTGGGCAAAACCGGGTGGAACCCATAGCATGCGCTTGTTCTGTTCCGAAAGTATTTCACCAACCCATTTGCCGAAAGTGGGGGATTCGCGTCTTAAATCCACAGCGACGTCAAAAACTTCGCCCCGTACCACTCTCACTAACTTGCCTTGCGGCTGCTGAATCTGGTAGTGCAAACCTCGTAATATCCCTTTTCGAGACATACTGTGATTATCCTGTATGAACTCGACGTCGATGCCAAGCTCTTCCAGCCAACTGTTACGCCAGGTTTCCATAAAAAAACCGCGTTCATCACCGAACACCTGGGGTTCAATCAGAATTACTTCGGGTATCTGTGTCTTCACAAACTTCATTTAGAGCGGGTCCTTAGTTGGCGTATTGTCATTCAGAATTTTTTGCAGGTATTGCCCATAACCGTTCTTTATCAAAGGCTGAATAAGAGTCTCCAGCTGAGTATCGTTAATGAATCCAAGTCGAAAGGCAATTTCCTCGGGGCAGCACACTTTCAGATTTTGTCGTTCCTCAATTAACTTAATAAAGTTACCCGCATCGAACAGGGAATCGTGTGTGCCGGTATCCAGCCAGGCAGTGCCGCGGCCCAATAATTCAACCTTCAAATCGCCCCGTTTCAGATAGGCTTTGTTGACGTCCGTAATTTCCAGCTCACCGCGCGGAGAGGGTTTTATGGATTTTGCGATATCAACGACATCGTTATCATAAAAATACAGGCCGGTAACGGCATAAGAAGATTTAGGTTTAGCGGGTTTTTCTTCGATATCAATTACATTTCCTGAGCTATCAAAGTTGACCACACCGTAGCGATTGGGATCATTGACATAATAGCCAAATACGGTTGCGCCTTTGTCCCGACTCGCAACGTTACGCAAGCGGGCAGAAAAGCCCTGGCTATAATAAATGTTGTCTCCCAGAACCAGACAAACATTATCATTGCCTATGAATTCCTCGCCAATCAGAAACGCTTGGGCCAATCCGTCGGGGGAGGGTTGTTCCGCATAACTGAGGTTAATACCCCATTGGGATCCGTCACCTAACAGGTTTTGAAATGAAGGTAAATCACGCGGGGTTGTGATGATGAGTATGTCCCTAATACCCGCCAGCATCAGTGTAGAAAGGGGGTAATAGATCATCGGCTTATCATAAACCGGCATAAGCTGCTTGCTCACGCTGTGGGTCAGTGGGTGCAACCTGGTGCCGCTGCCTCCCGCTAAAATTATTCCTTTATATTTCATGGGCAATATTCTTTTCGCGCGAATGTGCGTTGAAGTGAAATGGTTAAGGTCGTACTTAAACTCATTTGGTAAGAAACAGAATTTCTAATTATGTATAGGACTCAGATTGCCTGCAATCAGCTTCTGATTTTCCCGGCCATTATAACTAATCTAATGGCAAGCTGTAGTAGAACCCATCGCAAGAATGCCGGCATAGTTATTCACAGGTCGATTTAGGCCGAAAAAGTCGAGCCGGGAGATAGCTCTGTAATTGAGGGTCTGAACTTTGATCTTGGCAGGGCATCCAATTGCCTGTTATATAAGTGACCGCCACTTCAGGCAACAGGAATGCAGGGAATGCAGTTAACCACAGCAGACCGAAACAACACTAAAAGCGGAAACCAGTCTCTATCCCGTTCGTCAGTGGAGATATTACTTCGCCGTATTTTACCTTATTACCTTCTCTTTATATTTATCACGACCGCCCTTGCTGCGCTCAATGGGTACTTGACTCACAATGACTGGATGATGGGTGACTGGCTGATAAATTATCAAGGGGGGATGATTAGGCGGGGTCTGTTTGGGGAAGGGGTTTTTCGATTCTCAGAGTTCACTGATCTTTCTGCCGGGCTGGTTGTGCTTTGCTGGCAGCTATTTTTGTATGCAACCTATTTCGGCTTTTCCTATCTTTTACTCAAACAGTCGAACAATATTACCGCTTATCTGCTGTTAATATTTTCTCCGTTTATTTTCACGTTTCAGATAAATGACCTTCAAGGTGGATCTCGGAAGGAAATCATCGTATTCGCATTGTTGGCTTACGCAGTGTATGCGGCGAATAATTCTAACGTAATGAAGTTCAGGAAAACGTTCCATTTAATATTGCTGGTGTACCCGGCATTAATACTGACACACGAAATGCTGGCAATCTTTTTACCCTATTTTTTAATTGTCTATTTTTATAAAGCAGACATGAACAAAAGCAATATAGCCAAACTTTTTGCGTTGGTGGCTATGTCAATCGTCAGCTTTCTAATTAGCCTCAACTATTCCGGTTCCCTTGAGCAGGTTAATGCGATCAAGCAATCGTTGATTGAAGCTGATTATGCCTTGGTAGGGGGGTCACTGGATTGGCTGGCGTTTTCTACCGAGCTCGGATTGGGCGCAGTTGAAAAATTCATCACGGAGGGAGCGTACTTATCATACTATGGTTTAGCCGTAGTATTGGCAGCGGTCGCTTACTTACCCATTCGCAAAAACCTAGGGTATTTGACCCGGAATAATAGGATCACGCTGATGTTATTGGCTATCGGTATTGGCTCATTAGCACTCTTCGCCGTGGCCATCGATTGGGGGCGATTTATCTACGCTCACTTAATTTTGTTGTTTCTTATATCACTACTAAAAAGCACAGACAAAGCGGAATATACAACCAACCCATCTGGTCTGTTGTCGAAACACAAGCAGTCAACCAAGCTGATAACCGCTATCGGGTTCATTCTTTACACCCAGTTCTGGTACATTCCTCACTGTTGTACGCCAATGCCGATTATATCGGACTTAACCCGGGCGAACGTTGTTTCTCTATTTCAGCCCTATGTGAACATAGGGCGATACGTTCTTAAAGTAGATTAAGTGAGTCGCTGTCAGGCTCGATAGTTATCCTGATTCTCTAGAAACCAGTCATAGGTCATAGCTAAGCCTTCTTTAAGTTCAATGGAATAGCGCCAGCCCAACTGCTTTAACGCATCCACGTTCATCAGCTTTCGCGGGGCGCCATCGGGCTTGCTGGAGTCAAAGCTTACCTGGCCTTTAAAGCCGACCACTTCCGCCATAGTGTGAGCGAGTTCAGCGATGGTGCAGTCTTCGCCGGTACCGACGTTTAAATGCGATTGCATCGGCTCGGTACAGCGGTCGTAGATGTGTTTGTCAACATTCATTACAAAAATAGAACCGGCTGCCATATCGTCCACATGCAAAAATTCACGCATGGGTTTACCGGAACCCCAAACGACAACGGATTCGTCGTCGGCTTGTTTTGCTTCATGGAAGCGCCGCATTAACGCCGGAATCACGTGAGAATTTTCAGGATGAAAATTATCGTATTGCCCGTATAAATTGGTTGGCATAACGCTCCGATAATTACGGCCGTACTGACGATTGAAGGACTCACATAATTTAATCCCGGCTATTTTGGCAACGGCATAGGGCTCATTGGTAGGCTCCAGTTTAGCCGTAAGCAACGCGGACTCTTTCATAGGCTGCTCTGCTAGCTTGGGATAGATGCAGGAAGAGCCCAGAAACAACAAGTCGTTAATATCGACGCTGTGCGCGGAGTGAATAATATTGCATTCAATCATCAGATTTTCATAGATGAAATCCGCAGGAAAATTGTTATTGGCTGCGATACCACCGACTTTGGCTGCGGCCAGATACACGGCGTCGATGTTCTCTTCTAGAAAAAATTGACGCACATCGGCCTGGCACAATAAATTCAATTCGCTACGGCTGCGAAGTACCAGTTCAATCTCTGGCTCGTTGCTTAGCTGTCGGACAATAGCGGAGCCCACCATACCGTTATGACCGGCGACAAATACCCGTTTCATATCAGCCTTCCATTGCAACATTGATGTCGTAACCGTTCGCTTTCAATAAGGCCAGTTGCCGAGCTTGCTTAAGGTCACACTCAATCATTTCCGCACACATTTCTTCCACTGTGATTTCAGGCTCCCAGTCCAACTTCTCTTTGGCCTTGGCCGGGTTTCCGAGTAAGGTTTCAACCTCAGCAGGACGGAAATAAGCAGGATCAACCTTAACAATGACATCGCCCACGGTGAGATTGTGGCAAATATGTCCATTGATACTCTCAATCACGCCCACCTCGTCCACACCTTCGCCTTCAAATCGCAGACCGATGCCGAGTTCTTTTGCTGCGAGTGTGACGAACTCGCGCACGGAAATCTGTTTGCCGGTAGCAATAACAAAGTCTTCTGCCTGCTCCTGTTGCAGCATCAGCCACTGCATCCGCACATAATCTTTGGCGTGTCCCCAATCGCGTAACGAATCCAGGTTGCCCAAATACAAGCATTTCTCGAGCCCTTGGGAGATATTAGCCAGTGCGCGAGTAATTTTGCGTGTCACGAACGTTTCACCGCGTCGGGGGGATTCGTGATTAAAAAGAATACCGTTACACGCATACAAGCCATAGGATTCCCGGTAGTTAACGGTTATCCAATAGGCATACAGTTTGGCAACGCCATAGGGGGAGCGTGGATGAAAGGGCGTGGTTTCCGTTTGCGGCACTTCCTGCACCAGACCATATAATTCAGAAGTGGATGCCTGATAAAAACGGGTCTTTTTATCCAAGCCAAGAAAACGAATGGCTTCCAGGATTCTCAAAGTGCCTATAGCATCAACATCCGCTGTGTATTCAGGCGCTTCGAAGGACACAGCCACATGGGATTGCGCTCCCAGGTTATAAAACTCGTCCGGCTGAACTTCTTTCAATATGCGGGTCAGATTGGAGGTATCAGTCAAATCGCCGTAATGCATAAAAAAGCTGACGTTATCTTCGTGAGGATCCTGGTAAATATGATCCACCCGCTGGGTATTGAACAAGGAAGAACGACGTTTAACACCGTGGACTTCATAGCCCTTATCCAAAAGGAACTCCGCGAGATAAGAACCATCCTGCCCGGTGATGCCTGTGATTAATGCTACTTTCTTGGCCATTTTAAGTTTCCTATGACTAATACAACAAATTGAAATATTTACTGCAGACCTACGTGTATTGATTGGAGATTTTTGTACGATGGTTCCTGTTTTTTACAGCGGGAGCTTATATTGATGAATGAAAAAGGGCTTCGATTCAAAACTTAGAGTCATTTTTAATTGAGCTGGTTGTCACTTAAGCGACAAATTAATCATTACACTGAAGCTCGTCAATAGACGTTTATATTGGAATTTCTGGAGGGGCTTCAACGGCACAATACTATACGTGATTTCCATTGAGTGGAATATCAAGACGATATTCTTCATTTATACAATATACAAGCTTTTGACCACCCATTTTCAATGACCCGCTGCTTAAATTCTGCATATAGAAACGTTCGATGCATTCATCGATTTGTGGTGACGAAAATCCAGCTCAGCATGACATTCGACTTCTTTGGCAGCGCTTACCTCTGGTGCGAACCGAAACGTATCGGCCCATATTGGGTGCATAATTTTTGGCGTGCTCCGTCACGTGTATGGGTTTCTGTATATAAAAAAACCAATAAATTTATAATGGGCTTTTTTTTGATGGTAGGTGTGGTAACCTCGTCACGAATTTAATACCAATCGCAATGATGCCAATAATGAAGTTTTCGTGAGTGAGTTTATTTAAACCAATTTCCACTTCGAACGGTTTTGAAATGGATGTTTCATATATTGTACTTATACTAATCTGCCTGGTTATTAAATTTAGTTGTGTGTTCGAATTTCGAAATAATTATGCGGAAAAATTGGCCTGAATTTTGTACGCCTTTTTCTAAGCTGTATCAGAAAGGCCATGGGTTGTGCTCTTACTCATTAAAGAAAATTGAGTAGCCTTAGCAGCGTTGTTTGATTACTTGGGGAAAGAAATAAGGATTGTTTCTGGCACAGAATCTATTGCGTTCAGGTCAGGCTATTTTTATCCATACCCTCCCAGTGTAATTCAGAACAACTCCAATTTTTCAAGCTCTAGAATACAGCGCATTTTATTACTGGCGTGTATTGTAGGGTCACTCGCCTAAGATTTTGCTGAGCGCTTACCTAGCTTGCAATGTCCTGCGGTAGCCATGGTTTGACTTTTATATGGTAAAAGGTCTTTACAAGAACACATCTGTCCGAAAACGGACACCTCTGGCAAAAAGCAACCGTACCACAGCCGATCACCAAGAGTAGACAGCTATGAAAGAAGATGCGTCTGGATTTCGTTTCCTACTTTATTCAATCAACTATTCACCAGAACTTACCGGTATTGGTAAGTACAATGGAGAGATGGCCGAGTGGTTGGCTAAATCCGGATGCGAAGTTGACGTCATAACCGCTCCACCCCATTATCCGGAGTGGAAGGTGCATAAGGGGTTTTCCAGATACTCTTACAGTCGTAAGCGGGTAAACGGCGTAAATGTGACCCGCTGCCCTACTTTTATACCCAGGCATCCCAATGTGGTCCGGCGGTTGATCCATCTGTTGTCTTTTGCGATCTCCTCCAGTATTGCCTTGTTCGGCAAAATATTCAGAAAGCCCGACGTGGTTTTTGTGGTTCAGCCGACCTTATTTTGCGTACCACTAGCGCTCTTGTTCTGTAAACTGGTCGGTGCCAAATCGATTTTACATATTCAGGACTTCGAAATAGACGCAATGTTCGGTTTGGAACTCACAAAATCTTCCAAGCGGAATCGGCGCCTACGATTTGTTAGCCGCTTGGAAACCTATTTATTAACCAAGTTCGACATTGTTTCGAGTATATCCTACAGCATGCTCGCCAAAGCGAGGGTGAAGGGGGTTGCAGAAAATAGGCTCCTTTATTTCCCGAATTGGTCTGACACAGAATTCATTAATCCGAGCGTAGATGGCCGCGAACTCAGAAAATCCTGGGGAGTGGAAGCCCACGAAAAAATAGTTCTTTACGCGGGAAACATTGGTGCAAAGCAAGGATTGGAATCGGTCCTTGACGCTGCACATGCATTTCAGCAGAGCGACTTGGAAGACGTCCGGTTCTTTATCGTGGGTGAGGGTGCTCATAGTGAACGGCTTCGGAAGCTGGCAGAGGAAATGGGGCTATCGAACCTGGAATTCAAACCTTTGCAAGATTGGGAAAATGTACCAAAAATGTTGGCGATGGCGGATGTCCATTTAGTCGTACAAAGGAAAGGGGTAGCAGACGCAGTATTACCTTCTAAGCTGACCAATATATTATCGGCCGGCGGTCATGCCATAGTAACCGCAGATGAAAATACAGAGCTATTCAAAATCGTGCGAAAGTATCCAGGTGTTTATACCTGCATAAGTCCTGAGAAATCTGATTTGTTCATAAGCGCAATCGAGGAATCACTTCTACTAAGTAAAAATCAATCGGTGAACGATTCGGCCCGAGAGTACGCAATTCGATTTCTGAACAAAGATTCAATTCTGAATGAATTTTTAGGTGGTGTTCAGCAGCAGCTGGGTGTCAGTGTAGTGAAGCTTGAGTTGAATAGCTAAGTCGAGTTAAGTTAAATTTGAAATGATTCTAGAAATTGTTAAGGCAACAAGTTCCTTAACCTAATTTTGTTGTTGCCTGAAAGAGATTTTTGAGTTGTGAAGAAAAAAGTAAATGTACGGCTAGCAGTTAGCGGCTCAAGATGTTTCCCAACAATGAATTTATTGGTTTTACGTGTCCTGGGCTTTAGTCTATTCACAACAGTAAGTTTGAATGCATTATCCGAAGACCAAGATGGAACAAGAAACACCACCCTGGAGTCCAGTAGTCAGCGTAGCACCAAAGCATCACCGTTAGAGGATGCCAAAATTTCAGCGTTGGACTTTTCTCAAGCCGTAAAGCTTGGCATGCCGCTAGCTGTAATAATTCAACCGGATACACCCAGTTTATTCAGTGTTAAGGATAAACCTGCGAAACGCGAAGAACGCTTAATAGAAAATAACAAGCGCTAGTTTGTATTAATGAGAGTGGAAATCAATATACGGCGTTTACTTACTTTGTTTACTCTGTTGAATTTTAATGTTGCCTATAGTTCAGATTTTGGAACCACAGGCTTAATAGATACGCCGACTGCTAGAATGTCAAAGGATGCTGTGTTAACTACGTCGGTGTCCTCCCAGGATAGTGTTGGATCTATCGCTCTTACCTATCAGGCTTTACCCTGGTTGGAATCGACTTTCAGATACAGTGACCCGGAATTGGGAGAATACGACAGGAATTTCGCTGCCAAGGTTCGGTTAAACGAAGAAAGTTATTATTGGCCGCAATTTGCAATAGGTTTTAGAGATATTGTGGGAACTGGGCGATTACGCTCGGAATATCTTGTCGCATCGAAACAAATCGGTAATTTTGACGTCTCGCTGGGCATGGGATGGGGTGATATGGCCAGTTCGGAAGATACTAAAAATCCGCTCACTTATATAAATGACCAATTTGGCAATCGCGGTAATAATTTTGAACAGGCAGGGAAAGTTCCTTTCGATACATTTTTCAGGGGTGAGTATATTGGCGTCTTTGGCGGTATTGCCTACCAAGTTCCGAATTGGCCCCTGCGATTTATGATTGAACGAAACACTGAACTCAGTCAGTTCGATGTATATGAATATGGAGCGACGACTCCGGATAGCGATATATCTTATGGTGTGGAATGGAACCCCAGCCCAAATATCCAGTTGGCGCTATCCCGTCAATTTGACGAAGAGTGGGGATTTCGCATAGCAATGAAAACCGATACTTCTCGTAGAACGCCTAGAAGGATGAACAAACTCGACGACGCCTTTTTTGGAGAAGCGCATAGCAGAGTTCAAAGCGAGTGGTATCGAAGCCTGCTTCACGCTATGGAGAGCTCAGGCGTTTTTCTTTTGGATGGTGGAATTAACGACACGGGAGATACAGCCTTTCTGCGTATTGGCAATAAGGATTATCCGCTCTGGGCAGATGCGATAAGCAAGGCTACTGCGTTGGCGGATCTATACCTTCCCCCGGCAGTAAAAAACATCGTTTTCACCGCAGAAGAAAGCGGTTATACGATATTAAATTTGCGGGTGATTCGTCCATCATCGGAGCTCCAACGGTACGATTACGATCCTATAGCGCTTTATCCGACGTTGCAAAACTTTCAGGAACCCGAAAAAACGGATTTCGAAACCAACTTCGTCAAAAAGAAAATCGCTTTAGATGTGGGGCTTCGAACACAAGTTCAGTTGTTTGACCCGGATGATCCTCTTCGGTATAGCTTCGGAGTATCCTTAGGCACTGATATTCCGTTACCAAAAAAATATTTGGTTCGCGGGGCTTACCGATTTAACTTTTACCAAAACTTCGACGAAAGTACCCGTCCATCTAACTCCGTCTTACCGCACGTCCGCACAGATATTGTTGAATACCTAGAAGATGAAGATCGGCTTGAAGCCCTCTATCTAGAAAAGCGTGGTAGCGTGAATTCAACCCTTTCTTTCAGATACTTTGGTGGCGTTTTGGAAGAAATGTACTCTGGTATAGGTGGAGAAGTGCTTCACCACAACTATCGATCCCGTTTGGGCTTTGGTGCCTCTTTAGCGTGGGTGCAACAGCGAGACTATGACAGTGACTTTGCAGGCACAGACTACGACACGATAACCGGTTTCATCAGTGCCTATTGGGCAACACCCTTCTACAACTATGATGTAGCAATCCATGTCGGCCGGTATCTCGCAAAAGATTCGGGAGCTACGATTGAGTTTCGCCGAACCTTCACCAACGGATGGTCTGTTGGAATATGGTCAACGTTTACCGACGTATCTTCTGAAGAATTTGGTGAAGGTAGTTTCGATAAGGGATTTTATTTTAAGATACCCATAGACGGTATGTTCAGAAAGAATACGAGAAGCAGCTATACCACAAGGTTACGCCCAGTACAAAGGGATGGAGGTCAACGCTTAGAAGGGTTCAGTGGTACTATTTGGTCCGACCAGCAGGCCGCCAGATTCGATTCACTGTCTGAGAACAAAGAGCGCATGAAATCGTGGTAGCAATAAAAAAGTATACTATTTTTGTCATATCAATATACCTCTGTCTGCTATCCACCGGATGTGCAATAAAATCAGACCAGCTAAAGTTTATTAAAAGCATTCCCAATGAAGATGTTGAAGCGCTACTTCCTTATACATGGACTCTCAAATACGGCACTTACCAAAGCACAGTGTATGCAAGCAAAATAGGAGAAATGACCATACTCTCCAATCAACAGGGAGATGCGGTAACATTTGAAAATTTTGAGCTGAAAGAAATACACAGAATTGGACGCTTCCGACATTTTTGGCAAATATTTTCTGACACAGAATCTAAAACCTTATATAAGCAAGGGCAATATGTCGGAACGTTTCAGTGCGGTGAATGGCAAGATGCAGGTAAATTGGTTAAGGATAAAATCCAGGACCAAATTAAAGTATTTAGACAAACCTGTAGAGCAGAAAATAATGCTTCAGCTCAGAATATCATTTATTTAGATGAGCAAGATCACGTCAAATACATGGAGTTTTTTCTATTGGGAGAAGAGCACTCCATTGAATTGAGAAAATCATGATGGTGAACAAGGTTTTGGGAATCCGAAAATTAAAAAGAGCAGTTCAGAGTTAACTTCAAACAATAAGTAGTGAGATAACAATACTTATTAGTATACGAGTGTTATTTATGTACCAGGAGCGTAATGTGCGTTTTTTAAAATACGGCCTAATTATATTCGTTATATTGACGATATCCGCTTGCACGGTAGTACCTGGCAGCCGCGTAAACAGGAGCCTCCTGTGGTTTAACGATCCTCCACCAGAATATGTTAAAGCAAGCACCGAAATTGATTATATCGATATTAACTCTACTTATTTGAGCCCACCTATTACCAGAAAAGATCCCGACAAAATTTATCCAGGAAGTTGGGATACACCTAAGATTTCTTCAAGAGCCCTCAAACGTGTAAAAGCAAATTATCAATATCAAATCGGCGTAGGGGATGTATTGACCATAATTGTTTGGGAACATCCAGAATTAACTATACCCGCTGGCGCCTTTCGATCTGCTGAAGAAGCTGGAACGGTCGTTAAGGCCAATGGAACTATATTTTATCCTTATGCCGGGGATATATTTGTGCAAGGCCTGACAACAAACAAGGTCAGTGATCTTATTGCCAGTAAATTATCCTCTGTTGTGAGGAACCCCCAGATAGACGTCCGAGTTGCAGGTTTCAATAGCAAAAAAGCACTCGTTTCGGGGGCAGTGCTCCAACCAGGGACAGAACCGATAACAGATGTACCAATTACTTTACTAGAAGCCATAGAGCAACGCGGTGGTTTAGCTGAAAATGCTGACTGGGAAACTGTTGCATTTACCAGGAACAATATAACCAAACATATATCTTTGCGAACAATATATGAAGAGGGTGAACTAGACCAAGATATACTTTTGAGGGACGGGGATGTCATTCACATTCCCAGGAATGATCGAATGAAAATATTTGTTTTAGGAGAAGTCAATCGTCCCCAGTCCATTTTTATGTCCCGTTCAGGGACAACACTTGCTGAAGCGTTGTCAGAGGCAAATGGAATTAACGAAAATAAAGCGGATGGGCGAGGAATCTATGTGTTGAGGAATGTGAATATTGAATATGACCAAGAGGGATTCCCAATATATAAAGCAAAAGTATTTCATCTGGATGCCTCCTCTGCAGTTGGATTCGTAATAGCAGATGCATTTAGCTTAAAGCCTCGGGATGTTGTGTACGTATCTCCAGCGCCAATAACGCTATGGAATCGTGTTATCAGTCAGCTATTGCCCACCATTATTGCAACAGATCAAATAAATAACATACAGTCAGATTGAACAATGTAAATCGACATGTTTGCATCTATCGTGACGCTACAATAATCAACTATATGCTTTGATTAAATATGAATTCTACTACTAGAACGCTTAACACCGACAATCAAGATGATAGTTTTGATATTCTTGGCATGATGTTTACACTGCTGGAATACAAATATTTCATTGGCCTCGTCACGCTTACCTTTACTATCGTAGGGGTTATATATGCACTTTTAGCCTCCCCCATTTATGTTGCAAATGCAGTGATTCAAGTGGAAGAAAAATCCCGAGGGCTTCCGGGTATGGATGAGATAAGCGAAGTGTTTGGTAGCACATCAAGTGCATCAACCGAAATAGAGCTATTAAAGAGTAGGAAGGTCATTGGGGTTGCCGTTGACGAGGAAATGCTAGATACCATAGTCGAGCCTAACTACTTTCCGATATTCGGTAAGTTCTTTAATAGGAAAAAGATTCCTTTAGACCATATTCCGCTAATATCACTTTTAGATTTGGACGAATATGTAAAACTGGGTGAGTTTATTGAAGTAGAGAGTTTCTCTGTTCCCGATCATTTCTATGGAGAAATGTTCAAACTTCAGGTAGCTGACGACAACAAATATAAACTCTTCACTTCGGAAGGCAGCTTGATAATGAATGGCCAGACACGCAAAACAACTCGTGTGGATGGTATTGACTTAAAACTAAAAGAAATGAAAGCTGCTGCAGGGCGGGTATTCTATCTTAGAAAAACACGCAGATTTAATGCCATAAAACAATATCAACAGGCATTGTCAGTGTCTGAGAAAGGTCGGGACACTGGTATAGTAGTACTTTCTATTGAAGGTGAATCACCCAATCGAGCGGAAAGAATACTAGATCTTATAACGCAAACTTATGTTAAACAAAACATAGAGAGGCAATCCGCAGAGGCGGCGAATAGCCTCGAGTTTCTTCACCAAAAGCTACCTGAAATTAAGAAGGATTTGGAAAAAGCAGAGTTAGATTTTAACGAATACCAAGTGAAAACCGGCTCCGTAGATATTACAGCTGAAGCTGAAGCACTGCTTGAGCAAGTTGTGGATATCGAGACAAGCATTGCTCAACTAAATTTAGAAAGAGCCAATCTTGATCGAATATACACGCCTGACCATCCGGCTTATAAAGCCTGGAAAGAGCAGATTGCATCTCTTGAGTCTCGAAAGGATAAGCTCAACGATCGCGTTAAAGCATTACCTCACACTCAGCAGGAATTAATTGGATATAAGCGAAATGTAGGAGTAAGCACCGAGATATACACCCAGATGCTTGCCAATATCCAAGAGCTAGACATTGTTCGAGCGGGTGCGGTGGGTAATGTCCGCGTAATTGACAGCGCAGCTGCAGACATTGACTCACCGGTGAGGCCAAAGAAAAAATTGGTAGTTTTGGGTGCAATTTATTTAGGGTTATTTCTATCTGTTGTAGCTGTGTTGATACGTAAACTTTTCAATAAAGGAATAACGAACCCAGAAGAAATAGAAACCATAGGATTGCCAATATATGCGTCTGTGCCTTTGTCTCAAGCTCAGTTAAAACTAAGTCGGACAAAAGGCAAAAGACACATTTTAAATAATCCAAAAATAGCATCTATAAGTAAAACATTACTCGCAGAAGAAGATTCAACTGATATTTCTATTGAAAGCTTAAGAAGCCTGAGAACCAGTTTGCATTTTGCAATGCTCGAAGCTAAGAATAATCTAATCATGATTGGTGGCCCAAGCCCCATGGTCGGTAAATCATTCATATCTGCAAACTTAGCTGCAGTAATCGCACAATCAGGTAAAAAAGTGCTTTTAGTAGATGCGGATATGAGGCGAGGTTATTTACACAGTATGTTTGGCTATGACGCAAAAAATGGTTTGTCCGAAGTTTTAATAAATAGAATAAAGCTACGCGAAGCTATTAAACCAACTAAAACTGAAAATCTGCAGTTACTTTCACGAGGTGAGATAGCTCCTAATCCTTCTGAATTACTGATGAGTGAACGTTTTAGCCAGCTAATGGAGTCTTTAGAAAACCACTTTGATTATGTCATTGTTGATACTCCACCTATCTTAGCGGTAACGGATGCATCTATTATTGGTCAACGATGTGGTGCGTGTCTGTTGGTAGCCAGATATGAATACAGTACAGTCAAAGAGCTGAATTTAGCGAAGAAGAGGTTTGAACAGAGTGGGACACCTATTAATGGTGCAATTTTGAATGGAATAAAGAAATCCAGTTCGAAGAATGGCTACGGTTATGGTTATTACAATTATAATTATGAGTACGGCAATAAAAAGTAAGATAAGTATTTAGTTTTGAATATATGAACTATCTAAACAGGGTCTGCGATCGTTACTGAATCGTTCTCAAGTAAATCTGAATAGTAATTTTTCTAAGTAAAATAATTTCTTATTAACACAGTGATCTTTAAATAGTATCGAATAAAGGTATTTAATCTTTATAGTTGACGATGACAATGAGCCCACTCAATGACTAGATTAATCGAAGGTGGGTGTAAATATGTAATGCATGGATCATAAACACTTCAAGTTTCGTACCTTATTTACGCAAGATCGAAATTGTTAGAAAGAATATTGTCGCGAAAGCGAGATAAAACAAAATTGATCGTTTTAGATTTGTAAATTTAGCGAAACAAACTCTAGATGTTGGTGAAATTTTTCTATATGAATAATTTGGTACTCCTTATTATTTCATTTTTGATAGGACAGGGCGCTATGTTTCTAGCGCAAACCTTTCTACTGACAAATGGAGATTCTGAAAGGGTAGCGAGCTTTGGATTAAACTTTTCATTTCTAATTTTATTTGTACAAGTAATTGAGTCTGGCGGAACTACCATACTAGCCCGGCGAGTTATAAAGGCGTTACCAAACGATAAAACACTATCAACACTGTCGCAATATTATACTGACTTGTGTGTATACCGATTGATCCTTGCTGCTTCGCTGTTAATCGCAGGGCTCATTTATTTAGTTTGTACTCAGACAAAAAGCAGCTTCTCGTATCAGTTTTTCTTCTATTCCTTCCCGGTCCTCATCATTAGTTCATTTAATCTTATGGGATACCTTGATGGTTTGAGGAAAAGTGGATTGAGCGGGATAGTAAACGGAATCCCTCATCTAGTAGCTGCTATCGCTCTACTCGCCACGTATAGACTTGATTCAGCAACTGCTGCAATAGTATTAGGGTGTTCCGTTACATTAGCTTTTTTAACTTCTCTTGTGCTTCAGTATTATTTTTTGGTGAGAGAAACTGTCAAACTAAAATTTTTGCAGCCTAGCATTGACGGAGTTTTCCAGGCATCAAAAAGTGGGTTAAGCATGCTTTTAGTACTGAGCCCAGGTCAAGTATTTCAGAGATTGCAACTTTTACTATGCAACACTTTTTTGGGACTTGAAGTTACTTCTTACTTTATCTATGCAAAGCAAATTACTAGTGGATGCAATCAGATGGTTGCGTTTTCTCGGCGAGTTGAATTCCCATCATTGGTTGAAAAAATACTTTCAGAGAGACAATCAATATTGACATGTTTTGTATTGCAAAAGACAAGTTATTTAATCGCAGTTAGCCTTTTCTTTTTCATATTTTTGCTTAGCGGTCTTGTTGAATATCTAAACCTAGAATCCTGGTATCAGAATATTTGGGTTGTCAGGGTGGTTTGTGTAACTATTTTGACTGAAACGTTTAGCGGAGCATTTGCACAAGTTGCAGTTGCCGCAGGTTACTTTTTAGATGTTGGAAGAATAAGAGTACTTGCTGTAATAGTATCGAGTTTTTTGTCGTATTTTGCAGTGATGCATTTGGGAGTATATGGCCTAGTAGTATCTGAATTACTGATCCATGTACTAGTAACTAGTTTATCGATTCGGTTGCTAATCAAAAAATGCATCCTTCAATAATTCTGTTCTTTGTTTTATCTTTTTTTGCTATAGGCACGTATCTATTCAAATTGAAAGCCGCTCCATCTGCGGCTAACGTGTTTGTGCTATATTTTATAGCCAGCGTTCTTTTGCCCTACCTGACGAGGGATAACATTGATCCCTACACAGATAATTTTAGTAAATTCCTACTATATGAAGGAGTCCATGAGGCCTTTGCTTATTTAATGTTTGTATTTGTTTTCACTTCTTTCGTATATAGATTATATTTAGTTTCCCTTCCTACCAATATATATGCTAGCCATGCTTTTGCTAAAGATAACTTGGTGGCTATTCGATTCGCCGTTATCTCTATTGCTCTATCGCTACTGTATTCTATAATTTCGATATTAATATATGGAGATGTAACTAGCTTTTTATTGAGTACCTACAAACGTGTTCAATCGGGAAGCTCAATATCAAACTTTAAATCTATCCTGTATTGGGGGGCTGCAGTTTTTGCGTTGCTAGCTTTCTATTTTTCGAGTAACAATAAAAGTAGAAACTATTCCTTTTGTGCTCTACTGCTTGCCCTTATTTTGTCTCTGTCAAATGGTGGTAGATCGGTATTTATTTTATTCATATTCGCGATATTATATAAACGCATACTAATTGCTACGACACGTAAATTTATAATATTCTCGTCTGTCTTTTTCGTTTTTATCTTAATTGCTTCATATAGCATGATTTTGCTTCGATACATTATTCAAGACGCAACGATTTTGGAAACTAATGACTCCGGAAGTTTTGCCCTTGCTGCAACTGGGTTACGATATTTGGACCATTTTATAGTATCAACTCTTTACGCTGATTGGCGGGGCCATGACTATGGTGAGTTATATAAAAACGCCTTTCTTTCGTTCATCCCAAGGGGGATTTGGGAGGGAAAGCCGCAATTAATATCCGCTGAGCTTCGTTATTATTTATACGGTGATTATACCGGAGGTGTTCCGCCTGGACTTTTTGGTGAGGCCTACATATCTGCTGGTATATTTGGTCTATTCGTGATTTCAAATTTCTATGGTATTTTGTTGGCATGGTTCGATAATCAAGCAAGAAAAGCTCGCAGAACTCTGTGCCCCTTTAAAATTTCGTTTTTAGGGTTTTTTATACCATTGATTGGGTTCACATTAGTGAGGGGAGGCATAGATATAGGCGTGTTTCGACTTGGTATACCTCTCTTCTGGTTTTTAGTTGCATATATTTGGCTTCGTTCTCAAAGTCGCTTAAGAATGAATATAGTGATCTAGTTGATTTTTCCTACTAATTAAAAATGCTCATATAGATTTCAATATCATATGTGTGGCAATTTGCTGAGCATGTGATTGTCGTTCTAGTTTCCATCAGGCGCAGTGTAGTTAATCATCGATCTAACTAAATTGTACGAGAAACTGCGGAAATATGTTTGATTATGTTAGCTATGGCTCGAATGGCTGGCCGGAAATAAGAATTTAGGGAATGGACGAATAGAAATTTTTGATTTCAGGTCACTGCTGTCCCGTTAACTTTCATATAAGCTTCATTTGATTAGCATCAGGCAACCTGTCACTCGGCGGGTCCCCTCTCAACAAGGCCATCAAGTCACG
>Ga0208570_1000025_pt1 | contig 89976 bp, 82 predicted proteins | sample DeeseametaMP1202_FD_184192 | JGI IMG/M metagenome (GOLD analysis project Ga0208570, IMG submission 184192) | Marine microbial communities from the Deep Indian Ocean - MP1202 (SPAdes) | ecosystem: Environmental > Aquatic > Marine > Oceanic | place: South Indian Ocean | collected 2011-03-08
TGGTCGGGGTGAAAGGATTTGAACCTTCGACCTCGTCGTCCCGAACGACGCGCGCTACCCCTGCGCTACACCCCGACCGAAATCGTAATTTAATACCGTAGGATTGCATTCGGTGTCCCGAACGACGCGCGCTACCCCTGTGCTACACCCCGACAGAAATCGTAATTTAATACCGTAGGGTTGCATTCGGTGTCCCGAACGACGCGCGCTATCCCTGCGCTACGCCCCGACAGAAGTCGTAATTTAATACCGTAGGATTGCATTCGGTGTCCCGAACGAAGCGCGCTAGCCACCGCGTTATACATTCGGCACATCCTAACTAGGGAACTGAATCGTCAACGTGAATCGCAGAGGAGTAATTGCGTACACGTTGTCAGAATGAGCGGTTCTTTAGTCCAAAGATGCCCTGCTCCGCTCATGGTGAGCCTGTCGAACCACCGTTGATGGGAAAGCCGTTCGTCTCAAGGGAGGGCCTCTACGGCGTAAGAATAACCTTGCCGCGGGCGCCTCGGCTGGCCAGGTGTTGGTGGGCCTTGCCTACCTCGGCCATTGGGAGCACTTGGTCCACGATCAGTTTTGCCTGGCCGGACGCAATCATGGGGAACATCTCGGCCATGGCGCCTTGGTGGTCCAGGCTGCCGCGCGGTGAGCGCCCCATGCTGAAGCCGATGACCGTCCGGTTGTTCGATGTGATGTCCGACGACGGGAGGTTGGCTTGGGTCTGTGACGCGTTGCCGTAGCTAACCAAACGCCCGTAAGACGCCAAACAACGCACGCTTTTCTCGAGAACTTCGCCGCCCACGCATTCGGCCACCAACTGCACGCCGTCGCCACCGGTCTCGTCTTTGACCACTGCTTCGAAATCGGCCTCGGTGTAATTGATCGTCACGTCGGCGCCCAAGGACCGGCACAGATCCAGCTTGTCCTGAGTCGAAGAGGTGGCAATCACCTTGGCGCCCCAGGCCTTTGCAAGCTGTATCAAGACGGTCCCCACCCCGGAGGCACCGGCCTGTACCAGGACGGTGTCGCCCGACTGCATCTGGCCCCTGGACTTCAAGATGTGGTAGGAAGTCAGGAACACGATCGGCATGCCGCCCGCTTCCACCGGGTCCAGGGAGTCGGGGTAGGGAAACACCAGGCTACCATTGATTGCGACGTACTCCGCCTGGCTGCCGGGCCCCATGCCCATGACCTTCTGGCCCACGGAGATGCCGGTGACGTCGGAGCCCACTTCCATGACCGTGCCCGCCGCTTCCAACCCCATGGATGACGGCAGGTCCGGGCCGGGATAGTTGCCGCCCCGGCGCAGGACATCGGCAAAGTTCACCCCGGCAGAGTCCACCTTGATCAGGACGTGATGGGAACGGGGTGTTGGCTCGGGCACGTCTTCGATCTTGAGGACTTCTGGGCCGCCGAACTCGTTTAAGCGGACTGCTTTCATTTGGAGTTTCTCCCTGGCTTTGACAGACTTGGTCGGTTCGTAGGCAACGCCCCCATCCTAACCTTCCCCCGTTGCGACGGGAGAAGGGACACGTTCCGTCCCTGACAGCTCGTTCCCTCTCCCTTTGGGGAGAGGGTTAGGGTTAGGGTGAAATGTTGGTCTTCAGTCTTGGTTCTCTTCGAAACTACTCGTATCCCCGGAACTGGGGCGAGGTGAGCACGTCGGAGTTTATAACTCGCAAGGGCTCGCCGCTGGTGAAGGCTCGGACGTCCTCTATTATCCCGGAGTAGAAGGCCCGGTAACCCTCTTCGGTGACGTAACCCAGGTGGGGGCAGATGAGGGTGTTGGGGGTCTTGAACAGGGGATGGTCCAACGGCAGCGGCTCGATGTCGAAGGTATCCAATGCCGCCCCGGCGATGGCCTTCCGCTCCAGAGCGTCGATCAGGGCTTTTTCATCGACGATCGGACCACGGGAGATGTTCACCAGGTAGGCCGTGGGTTTCATCAGGTCCAGTTCGGCAGCTCCGACCAGACCCCGGCTGCGGTCGCTCAGCACCAGGTGGACCGATACGATGTCCGCCTCTTTGAACAGGGTCTCTTTATCCACCAGAGTGGCGTCGCATTCCTTGGCCCGCTCGGCGGTCATGTTCTGGCTCCAAGCGATGATGTTCATATCGAAGGCCGAGCCGACCTTGGCGACCAGAGACCCGATATGACCCAACCCGATCAGCCCCAGTGTTTTGCCCTTGAGCCCAACGCCGACCGTGGTGCCCCAGGTCCCTTCCCGGGAACGCTGTTCCTCTTCATGGATGTGGCGGAGCATGGAGATTATCAAGCCCCAGGTGAGTTCGGTGGGACCCTCTCCGGAACCGGAGGCGCCGCACACAGGGATGCCGAGCTCGGTCGCCGCTTCCATGTCGAAGGAGGCGTTGCGAAGGCCGGTGGTCATCAGCAACTTCAGTTTCGGCAGCTGGGAGAGTATGGAGCGGGTGAACGGAGTGCGCTCCCGCATGCCCATGACTATGTCGAAGTCCTTGAGCCGTTCCACCAGTTTGGCTTCATCGGCGATATGGTCTTGAAAGAACTCGACATCGGTCCCTGGGGATAGCTGGGCCCAGTCGCCCAGGTCCTTGGCTGTCCCTTGATAATCGTCCAATACTGCTAGTTTCAACTCGGTCAACTCCCTATCTGTTTATATCCTGGCGTTACTTGAAGGCCGGCATGACCTTCTCGGTAATTATGCGCAGGCTGCGGAGCACCCTTTCCTCAGGGATCAGGCCCCCTGGGTTCAACTCGGCCACGACTCCGTCCAGGCCCAGTTCTTCCTTGAGTTGGGCGAATCGGTCCACCAGACCCTCGGCGGTGCCGAAGGCAATCTTGTTCTCCAACATCTCGTCATAGCTCAAGGCGGCAAGCCGCTCGGCCCGGCCGTCGGCCAACTCGGTGACTCCCAAGCCCGCCTTCCCGGCCCGTTCGCGGTAGAGATTACCCATGCGGCCGAAGTAACCGCTGATGCTCTCGAAGGGCTCGTCCATCGCTTGCTGCTGGGTCTCTCCGGCATATACCGGGATGCGGAGAGATACGTCGCCCTCGCCGGGATGCCCGGCATGCCGCCAGCACCGGCGGTACTCTAAAACATTCTTCTGGAGTTCCGGTACGTCCATACCCCGCAGACCGACGAATATCGGGTGCCCGGCTTTGCCTAGTCGCGTGAAGGTTTCCGCGGAGTTTGCGGCGATGCGCAGGGGTGGGTGAGGCTGCTGGTAGGGCACCGGCGTGACGGTGGCGTTCTCCACCGTGTAGTGGGCCCCCTGGTAGGAGAATTCTTTGCCTTCCCACGCCTGTAGAATGATCTCCAATGATTCGGCGAAGCGTTCTTGGCTCTCGTTGTAGGGGATGCTGAAAACATCGTAAGAACGGGCAAAACCGCTGCGGCCGATGCCGAACTCGAAGCGGCCTTCGCTGATATGGTCGACCGTAGCCACTTCCTCGGCTATGCGCAGTGGGTTGTTCAGGGGCAGCACATACACAGCCATGCCAACGCGGAGCCGCTTGGTGCGGGTTGCGATCGAGGTCGCGACGATGATGGGAGACGAGAGCACCGACCTGGCCGGGTTGAAGTGCAGTTCGGCCAGCCAGACGCCGTCAAGACCCATCTCTTCCGCCGTGTCGACCATCCGAAATCCTTCTTGAAATGCCTGGGCCTCGGGGACGCCGGCCCGGTTGCCAAATTCCATGAATGCGCCAAAGTGCATGCGGTGCTCCAAATTTCGGTCAGATGCGGCCACGTGAGTGGGGCCACGTTCCAAACTACTTCATGGCGGCCCAAGGGTCAAGAAAATAAAGGCGCCGCCCCTTCTTGACCGGCCCAGCGCGGCGGACTACCCTTAGCGTCACCTTGGCCTGTGTTGGCCGGGCTAAGCGGATTAGATGAGGCGATAGATGGAATCTGGTCAGTATGACATCGTGATAATCGGGGGCGGCATCCTCGGGCTCTCCACCGCGATGCAGTTGCTGGAACGCGCCCCCCAATGGCGGGTGGCCGTCGTTGAGAAAGAGGATGAGCTGGCGACCCACCAGACCGGGCATAACAGCGGCGTGATGCACTCGGGCATCTACTACCGGCCCGGCTCGCACAAGGCGCGATTCTGCGTGGCCGGGTTGAACAACATGGTCAAGTTTTGCGACGAGAATGAGATCGAATACCAACAGTGCGGCAAGGTCATAATCGCTCTGCACGAGTCGGAACTGGGACGGCTGCAAGACCTCTACGAAAGAGGAACGGCCAATGGAGTGCCAGACCTGGAGATCGTCGGCCCGGAAAGGCTGAAGGAGATCGAACCCCACACCGCCGGAGTGCGTGCCCTGTGGGCGCCTCACACCGGGATAGTCGACTTTTCCAAGGTGGCCATCGCCTTCGCCAATAAGTTCCAACAGGCCGGCGGAGACATCTTCACCGGGGCGGCCGTCAAGAAGATCAACCGGTCCACCGGCTCGGTGGCATTGGAGACGACCAAGGGGACCCTTCGGGCCAAACATCTGATCAACTGCGCCGGGTTGTTTGCCGACAAAGTTGCGTCGATGACCGGCGAGAATGTCGGCGTCCGGATCATTCCCTTCCGGGGTGAGTATTACACCCTGCGCCCCGAGAGCCATCATCTGGTGTCCGGGTTGATCTACCCGGTCCCTGACCCCCAGTTCCCGTTCCTGGGCGTGCATTTCACCCGCAACATCAAGGGCCACGTGGAAGCCGGACCCAACGCGGTGATGGCACTGCGCCGGGAAGGGTACCGCAAGCGGGATTTCAGCCTCGGCGATAGTCTGGGCAATCTGGCCTACCCTGGTTTCTGGAAGATGGCCCTCAAGTATTGGAAGATCGGCTTGGGGGAGGTCTACCGCTCCTACAGCCGACGGGTTTTCCTGCGCGACCTGCAGCGGCTGCTTCCGGAGATACAAAACTCGGACCTGGCCAGCGGCGGTTCCGGGGTACGGGCGCAGGCGGTGACCAGGGACGGCTCGTTGCTGGACGATTTCAGCATCATCCAAAGCGGCGACGCCATCCATGTGCTGAACGCGCCGTCGCCGGGCGCAACCTCGTCGTTGGCCATCGGCGAGCACATCGCGGGACTGGCCATAGAGAACTTCGGAGCCGCCGTTTAGTATCGGGAATCGCATATCCAAGGCGTGCATCAAAGCTGACTAAGCCGGATGTACATAATGTTGCTGGGGAGCCTGAGCGTGGGTATAATCGGGCCTGCCGGAAGTACCGGCGGTTGATAGGGGGATACCCAAGGTTCGCTGGTGATTCTTTGAGGGTCGGCGGCGGTCCAGCGCGGGGAGGATAGCGGGTATTGCTGGTAGAGGCTGAGCGCAACTTGGACTTAGGCTCATTTGATGCGACACAGGACTCGGTTGACGAGTACCTGTACTCGGTCGGCGATGTCCTCTCCATCTATAAAGAGACCGGTTTAGCGCCGCCTTTGTACTCGGCCGCATCGGCATTGGGCGCATTGCTGCGCGAGCTGGCGCTGCCACCGGGCGCCATCCATAGTCTCCAAGAGGTTGAAACCCTGGCACCGGTGGCCATCGGCAGTAGTGTAAAGATCAGCGCGTTGGTTGAGAAACCTCGCCGCCGCGCCGGGCTCGAATTCATAACTGTGGTCTGTAGCGTGGAGTCAGGTGGAGCGTTGGCGCTGACCTCGAAAAGCACCGTTCTGGTGCGCAGCGAAGACCTGCAAGCAGCTACCCCTAGAGACGCCAAGGCGAAAGAAGCTGATTTCGTAAAAAGCGGCCTGCCTGTTATCTCAAAAGAGATCAAACAAAAAAACTTGAATGCCTACGCCAAGGCGTCCGGCGACGATAACCCGCTGCATCTTGACCCGGAATTCGCCGCCAAGACCCAGTTCGGCGGAATCATCGCCCACGGCATGCTGACATTGGCATTTGTGTCCGAGATGATGGCCGCCGCCCACGGTCGTGACTGGCTGGAATCCGGGGGCCTACGGGTCAGGTTCAAGGGCGCCGCCTATGTGGGTGACCGAGTTGACGTATGGGGTAACCTGGCTAAGGAAGACGGACTATCCCGCAACTATTCGGTGGGAGTAAGAAATAGCACCAGCGGACAGGAGCTGATAACCGGGACCGCCGGTTTAGACATAAAACAGGGGTAAGAACCTTTAGCGAATGACCAGCCGTTTTCTGGAGAGGCGGCGGTCAAACGAGGAAGGAACAACATGCAGAAAACGACTGATAATGGAACGGGGCCGGTTCGAGTGGCAATGGACGCCATGGGTGGCGACCACGGGCCGGCCGAGACGATCAAGGGCGCCCTGGCCGCTGCAAAAGCGGTCAATGCCGAGATCATTTTGGTGGGGGACCCAGACCCGGTAGAGCAAGAACTGGCCCGGCACGATACAACGGGCATCGCCGTCCGGGTTGTGCCATCCGAGGATAAGATTCGCGACGACGAGCACCCGATCCAGGCCATGCGCACCAAGCCGAGGTCCTCGGTCGTGGTCGCCACAAAGTTGGTCAAGACAGGCGACGCTGACGTCATGGTTTCCATGGGGTCCACCGGCGGTTCCATGGCCAGTGCGGTCCTGAATCTGGGCCTGATGAAAGGACTGGCCCGGCCCTGCTTGGGCGGTCCGTTCTTGGGGTTGGCTCCCAATACCGTGTTGGTGGACATCGGCAGCAACCTAGACTGCCGTCCGGAACTGCTGCTCAGTTTCGCGTCCATGGGTGTCACTTGGGCCCGCACCTATATGGGAATCGAAAACCCCCGGGTCGCCTTGCTCAGCGTTGGCTCCGAAGCGGCCAAGGGCAACAAGCAGGTCCAGGACGCTTATCCGGTATTCAAAGACAGCGGCATGAATTTCGTCGGAAACGTAGAAGGGATGGACTTCTTTACCCAGAAGGCGGAGGTGATCATCTGTGACGGGTTCGTCGGCAACATCTTGATAAAATTTACCGAGGGTCTCGGCGCCGCTTTCGCTGCCTATGCCAAAAAACGGCTGGCCTCCGACCTGGACGAGACCAATCTCTCTAAGTTCGCCGCTGAGTTGGTCCAATTGACCAACCGCACCCGGACCAACGGGGGCCCATTATTCGGGGTCAAGGGGCCGGTGATCCTTGGCCATGGTTCCAGCCGGGCCGAGGAGATCACCGCCGCCGTCAGCACCGCCATCCGCTATGTTCAATTGGATCTGGTCGACATCATGCGCGCGGACCTGGAAAGCATGAACAAGAATGCTGCGTCGAAAGCCACCGGCAGCGGCGCGGGCCGGTAAAGCCACCCGATGTCTGGCATCGACCTAAGCGGCAAGATCGCGCTGGTGACCGGGGCTTCCCGGGGAATCGGCGCTGTTGTCGCCGCCCGTCTCGCCGAGGCTGGGGCCAGGGTCGGCGTCAATTATCACGCCAGTTCCGAGGCCGCTACAATCGTCGTCGACTCCATCAACAAAGCCGGCGGCGAAGCATTTCTGGTGGGCGGGGATGTCTCCCAAGAAGAGAAAGCCGAAGCTGTCATCAAGAACCTGGTGGAGCACTTCGGCGGCATCGATATCCTGATCAACAACGCCGGCATCAACAAGGACCAGCTCCTGATCCGGATGAAGCCCGAAGACTTCGACAGCGTCATTAACGTGAACCTGCGCGGCGCGTTCCTCTGCACCCGCTTCGCCATGACCCACCTGATCCGGCAGCGTTCAGGGCGGGTGATAAACATGTCCTCAGTCGTTGGTTTATCCGGCAATCCCGGCCAGGCAAACTACGCCGCCGCCAAGGCCGGATTGGTGGGTCTGACCAAGGCAGTGGCGCGGGAAGTCGCCTCCCGCAACGTCACCGTCAACGCCCTGGCCCCCGGATACATCACCACGGCGATGGTCGATGAACTAACCGAAAAGACACAAGCCAAGATACTGGAGCGGATCCCCATGGGACGGTTCGGCACCCCCGAAGACGTGGCCGAGGCCGTTATCTTCCTCTGCAGCGACGGCGCCGGCTACATCACCGGCCAAGTCCTGACCATCGACGGCGGCATGATCGCCTGATGCTCGTTGGGCGGGGCCTTCTCGTTCTGTCGTCATTTACCTGTTTGGGAATCTTGGCAGCCGGGTGCGGTGGGTCTGGGATCTCAATTACTCCAGAGGCAACCCTGACTCCTACAGGCGCAGCAGCCTCTAGCCCCACCGCCACGTTGGCGCCGACCGTTACGCCGTCGCCCACGCCCCAGCCAACCAGCGCCCCGCAGGCACCGGCTGCCACAACAACGGCCGTGATCGCTCCTACGCCAGTTTTAATTCCCACGCCCATACCGACTCCGACCCCCGACCCCACACCCACACGGATGCCGACTCCCACACCGACTCCGACTCCTCTGCCCCCACCGGCGCCCATCGGTCAGCGCACGGTCATCGACCGGCCGGACGACTCGGACTTGCCCCAGATACATCTGGTCTACGCGATTCCAGCCGATGGGGTCGACCGGTCTTTCGACACCAACGGAGCGATTAGGACATCCGTGGAAGCCGTGAGCTATTGGTTCAGAGACCAGTCCGGCGGGCTGGATCTTCGGTGGGATACCTACAACGGAGAGTTGGACATCACATTCTTACGGTTGGTGTCCCCCGAGGCGCTGATCACCTCCGCAGGGGCCTTTGTGCGGGAGGCGCTGGAACGGGAGTTGAAAGCCGCCGGCGCCATCCAGCCCAACAAGCAGTACATGGTCTATTACGACGGCGGCAGCACCTACTCTTGTGGCGGCGGGGCCTGGCCTCCCTTGATCTACGGTGTCGTGAGCGCCATGTACTTGCAGGGCGAGCCGCCCGGAGCGGCCGGGTGCGGCACAAACGTCTTGGGGGCATCACCGGCCGCCACTGGATACTTGGATATCGCCATGTTCCACGAATTCATCCACTCCCTGGGCTTGGTGTCCACCTGCGCGCCCAATCAGCATCTTGCGGGCCACGTTTCGGACTCTCCCAACGACCTGATGTGGGCTGGGGACGCACCGTGGGAGCTGCCGCCGAGGTTGGATATCGGGAATGATGACTATTTCCGCCACGGAGATTCGGACTGTCCCGACCTGGCCAAGGTGGGCTACATCGTCCCGTTGCCCCAGAATTACTGGCTGCCGCCTGGTGTTTCTCCCTAGTTTTGTCCCTTTTCGCGAGCCGGTGGAGTATTTGCCGCCGGACGGCTAAAATTTGGCATCCTCATCCGTTAACCCACGCCGACCGGAGGCCCGTATGCGCACCACCACCAGATTTCGCCAGTTGCTCAACGAACCGGGGATCATCCAGGCGCCGGGGGCTTATGACTGCCTCACGGCCCGATTGATCCAGAAAGCCGGGTTTCCGGCGGTTTATATGACCGGGGCCGGGACCTCCGTGGCGCAGCTTGGGTACCCCGACCTGGCTCTGGCCTCCATGACGGAGATGGTCCAGAACGCGGCGTCCATCACCGAGACCCTGGACGTTCCGCTGATCGCCGACGCCGATACGGGCTACGGCGGCGTGTTGAACGTGCGGAGGACTGTCAGGCAGTACGAACGGGCCGGCGTGGCGGCCATCCATATCGAGGACCAAGTATCGCCTAAGCGCTGCGGCCACCTGGACGACAAAAAGGTCATCCCCACCGAGGATATGGTCCAGAAGATACGGGCTGCCGTGGACGCACGCACCGACGACGACTTCACCATCATCGTGCGCACGGACTCTATCGCCGTTACGGGCTGGGACGACGCCATGCACCGCTGCGATGAGTACGTGAAAGCCGGGGCCGATGTGTTATTCGTGGAAGCACTCCGTACGCCGGAAGAGGTGGAGCGGGCCGCCAAGAACCTAGATATCCCACTGCTTTTTAACTTCGTCGAGTCCGGGAAGTCTCCATTGCTATCGGCATCAGAACTTGAGAATCTTGGCTTTAAGATCGTCATCTATCCGGCCAGCGCCCTGTTGTCGGTGACCCACATAGTCGGGCAGGTGATGGCCCAGTTGAAAGAGAAGGGCACCACCGCCCACCTGATGGACAAGATGGTCAGTCTGGAAGACTGCTTCGAAGAGATGGGGTTGTCCAGCATGCTGGCCGAGGACGCCCAATTCGCCAGCCCTGTGTAGGCGTGGGGGAACCATCCGGAGCATCGCAATACTCAGCCGCTTCGGTACGGTGGGAACTTATTCCCAAGGCCTTGCGTCTCTAATATATAGATATGGCACAGAATCGATCTGATACAGGGCCAGCGGCCGGACCCTTTCTGGAGCGGCTGCCCGGCGAATTATCTCGCTGGGAGTCCGATGGCATCATCACGGCCGAGCAAGGCCAGGCGATCCGCGCCCGTTATTCTCCCGCTGAGTTGGTCCCTAAGACCGTCCGGTCCCAAGGAAGACTGGTCACCGGCCTGTCCATCATTGGGGCGGTATTAGTCGGATTGGGAGTCATCCTTTTCTTCGCGTCCAATTGGGACGGTATCGACCGCTGGCCGAAGCTGGCCATGATTCTGGGCGCCATCCTCTTTGCCCACGGCTTGGGCTTTTACCTGTATTACTACCGCGATCACCGCCGGGTTGGTTCGGCCATGGTCCTGCTGGCCTGCCTCATCTATGGAGCGGGCGTGCACCTGGTGGGGCAGGTCTACAACGTAGATGTGAACGACCCAAGATTGATGCTGTTCTGGTTCTTAGGCGTGTTCCCTCTGGTCTACATAGTTAAGTCCCAGCCCATCCAATTCCTGGGCTTGGCCCTCTTCTTTTTGGCTTTGGGATTCCGTCTGCCAGATTGGATCGACGATGTCTCCCGGGGCGAGGCGGTATTGGGCGCGTCCCTGTTCTTGGTCCTGGGACTATTCGTCTTGGCCGTGGGCCGGATGAAGGACGAGATCACATTCCTCCGTCCCTATTCGGAGGTCTTCCAATTGGCCGGCCTGATCACCGCATTGGGGTCGGTTTTCGTCCTGACCTTCAAAGACGTTTTCGATTCCTTCGATAAAGGCGTGTACATCCAGGGCGAAACTGAATTGGGGTTTCGAATATTGATCGGGGCGGCTGGAGCGCTGACTCTGGCATTGGTCATCGCGGCCGCCTGGCTCCACCGGCGCAGCGGAAAGGGTTTCGCGTTGAACGGGATCGAAGGTGTCGCCATCGCGGTCCTGCTGGCGGCGGCCTTCATGGTGATTACCGTTGATACCGGCGGCGAAGTCCTGTATGCCGTGGTCTTCAACGCCATCTTTGCGGTCGCCCTCCTTGGCGTGTTGGTGTCAGGGTATCTGCGCGGCCGCGAGGCCTGGGTCAACATCGGACTGATATTCATCAGCATCAACATATTTGCCCGTTACTTTGAATACAGTTGGGACCTTCTGGACGGGTCGCTCATATTCGCGGCGGCGGGCGTGATCCTACTATTGGGCGGGTATCTGGTGGAACGGGGCCGGCAGAAGATGCTGGAGCGAATCAGGGCGTCGGGAGGCTCCCGATGAGCCGTACGCTAAAGATCGCGTTCTGGGCTACGGTGATTGGGCAGATAATCCTGCTGCTGGCCTTCATCGCCGTTAAAGAAAACACGTTGCGCTCGGGGACCAGCGTCTTGCTGCAGACCGCGCCCATCGACCCTCGGTCAGTGCTCCAGGGTGAGTTCGCCATATTGGACTATGAGATCGCCGAGCTGCCCGACTACGCTAGACCGGCGATACAGGGCGACAGTATCTACGTCGAGTTACGCGAAGGCCCCGAGGGCGTTTGGGTGGCAGGGCAATACCTTGAAAGGAAACCTGACTCAGATGTGATCTTCATCAAAGGCACGGTTAACTCTAGAGGGCGGCTGGGATTCGGGATCGACACCTTTTTCGTACCCGAGGGCTCGGGGCAAATCATCGAGAGATCAAGGGACGTGAAGGCTCTGGTGGTTGTGAGCTCATCTGGCACAGCGGTCCTAGAAGACCTGATCGTGGACGGCTTCCCATTCGACCCTAGACGCCCACCGGATGACCGGACCGGGCAAGATAAGATCAGCCAACCCCAACAGCCGCCGGAACGTGTTGATCTGCCTCCCGGGCAGTCTCGGCCGATGTCCGGGATGGACAGGCTGGTGGGAGTGGACACGTTCGAAGTCGATGTGAATGGCGATGTGTTGGAATTCCGCCATGATTTCATGTTCGCGTTGCCTGACGTTGAGATCACGGTGACTTTCAACAACTCATCCTCGGTCAACTCGCACAACTTGGTGATCGTCCTTTCGAGGACCAAAGACGCGGTCGCTGCTGAAGGCATCACCGCCGGGCCGGCCAACGATTGGGTGCCTCCGAGCGACAACAGGGTTATCGCCCACACGAGCTTGGTGGGTCCTGGCGAAACCGGCGAAGTGAGATTCCCGGCGCCACAGCCTGGTGTTTATCAGTTCGTTTGTACCTTTCCGGGGCATAACTCAACCATGTTCGGTGACTTTATCGTTTTAGATCGGGCACAGTAAATTGGGCCGCAGCGCAAACCGTAGAGCCCAACGGTAAGCAAGGACAGAAGCATGTCTAACGTAGTGTTGGTCATCGACATGGTCAAAGGGTTCCTGGAACCGGGGCATAATCTCTACTGCGGCGATGAGTCGCGGGAGATCATACCCAGGGTCCACGCCCTGCTTACACGGGAACGGGAGGCGGGCTCCGAGATTCTGTTCATCTCGGACCACCACGACCCCGACGATCTGGAGTTCCAGGTGTTCCCGGTTCACTGTGTGAAGGGTACTGAGGAACCTAACGTCATAGACGAGTTGACCGAATTCGTGACTGGGGAAAACGTTATCCCGAAGAACCGTTATAGCGGATTCTTCAACACTCACCTGGAAGCCAGGCTAGCGGCCGCGAGTCCGCAAAAGATAATCATCTGCGGCGTCTGCACCGACATCTGTGTCCTCCACACCGCATCCGACGCCCGCAACCGGGACTACGCGGTTGAAGTTCCGGCCAACTGCGTCGCCAGCTTCAATGCAGAGGCCCATGGGTGGGCGATCTCCCACTTGAAAGACATCCTGGGCGCAAAGGTTGTTTAAGCCGGCGCGTGCTACTGGATGGCTTCGGCGATTATCGCCTCGGTGATCTCGTCGTCGGTCATCCCTAAGACCTCGCGGAGCACCTGCTCGTTGTGCTGGCCCAAGACCGGCGCGGGGAAGCGGGGCCCGCTGTCGTAACCCTTGATCCGGAACTGGTGGCCGGCGTAAGGGATCGTGCCCATCTCCTGGTGCTCCAAATGGCGGAAATAATTGCGGTGGGCCAACTGAGGGTCGGACTTCAAGTCGCTGCTCCGCTGCACCACGCCGGCCGGTACTCCGTGGGATAGCAGCAATTGCATCAACGCCGCAGGCTCTTGGTCCTTGGTCCACTCACCGATGTGCTGGTCGATGGCGTCGTGGTTCTCCAACCGGCCTTCCATGGAACCGAATTTGGCGTCTTGGGCCCAGGCCGGACTTCCCATGGACCGTTGCAGCCCCTCCCACTGTTCTGCTGTTTCCACGGCGATGGTGCACCACTGGTCGTCTCCGGCGCAGGGGTAGGCCCCTTGGGGCGCGAAGTATTGAGACCTGTTTCCGTTGCGGGTGACGCTCCGTCCGCTCGTGCTGTAATCCATGATCTGCGGCGATAGGTAATGCAGTGACATCTCAAGCTGGGCGGCATCGATGTACTGGCCTTGGCCCGTCCGGCGGCGGTGGTCCAGAGCGGCCATGATTGTAGCCGCCAGAATCCGGGGGGACACGCCATCGGTGTAGGCCACCCATGGTCCGTCGGGCGCCAAGTCAGGCCAGCCAGTTGTTTCGTAAAAACCGGCGATGGACGCCGCGTGGAAGCCATATCCGGAGAATGCGGCGGCGGCGCCGGTCTGCCCCATGAGGCAGGTGCTGGCCATCACGATGGATGGGTTAATCTCACGGGCCGCCTCGTAACCGATCCCCAGGGAGTCCACGATACCCGGCCTGAAACTCTCAATGACAACGTCGGCCCAGGATATAAGTTTTTTGGCTATTTCCAGACCGGCCGGGTTTTTTAAGTCCAGAGAAATTCCCAACTTGGAAGTGTTGAACTCTCCGAAGAATTGGGTGCGGTCGGCGCCTGGAACGCCGTCTTTGAACGGCCCGGCGGTGCGCAGGATATCCAAGGGCGCGGCCGCTTCCACACGAACCACAGTCGCGCCGTGGTCGGCCAGGTATTTGGCCGTAGTGGGTCCGACGAGCACCCACGAAAAATCAGCCACCTTGAGTCCGTCAAAGGGCAACGGAACTGCCATGATTCGCTCCTCTAACCGGCCTTGCCGCCGGTTGCCAGATTTATTTCCTCGTCGCTCATTCCCAGCAGGGCGTTCAGGACTTGGCTGTTATGCTCACCCAGCGCCGGGGCCCAACTCCTCACGCTCATGGGGGTCTCGGATAACCGTGCGACTAACCCCGGCGCCCGGGCTTCGGTGCCGTTGGGCAGGGGCGCCGGCAACCAATAGTCTCGCTCTTGCAATTGCTGGAACCCGGACAGGTCCCTCATGTCGTTGACCGGGGCTAGAGCTACTCCCTCCCGCAATCCTCGCTCAAGTAGATGCTGCTTGGTGTAATTGGCTACATATTTCGTGATGGCCGTCAGCACCTCTTCCGCGCTGTGGGAGACTGGCTGACCCTGCAGCAAACGGACGTGGTAGGTGGGCCACTCTTCATCGCCGAGCCAACTTTCAGGGACCACCCCGTCTTCTACGAACCAGGGGACAATCACCACCAGCGTAGGGCCACTAGGAATAAGCACGATATACCCGTCGGAACAGTCGAACACCACCGGAAGGTTTGCCTGTCCCAGTTGGAGCAGACTGCCGGCACGTTGGTAGTCCCGCCCTTGAATCGCATGAGCTGAGATCCCTTGAAGCATAGTTGAGATCATTGCTGTCTGCGCGGAGACATCAACAGATTGGGCCTCCCCCGTGCGCAGCATCAGGGCATGGGCAATCAGGGCGGCGGTCGCTGCTTCCGACCCGGCGTGCAGCCAGACTTGGGGCACCGAGATACGGACCGGCGCCCGCTCGGGCACGCCCTGGAGGCTCATGGGACCGCCCATGGCGGCGATGGTCAGGTCACTGGCCGCATAATCGGCGTAGGGGCCGTCCTGTCCGTAGGCGGAGATGGCCACATGGATTATCTTTGGGTTGATCTCTTTCAGCACATCGAAGCCCAAACCCAAGCTGTCGAGCGTGGCGGGTTGGCCTGATTCAAATAAGAAATCCGCCTTTTCGACCAGGCCTTTCATGGCATTTTGGCCCGCTTCGGTCTCTAAGTCCAGGGTGATTCCCTGCTTATTCCGGTTGAAGGCGAAGAATGACAGGCTGCGTTCGGACTCGGGGGCGCCGTCGATGAACGGCGGCTCGCCGCGGCCCGCCGCACCGCCAGGAGGTTCCACCTTAATGACCGTGGCGCCCATGTCGCCCAACAACATGCTGGCCAGGTCGCCGTGACCGCCGGTCAGGTCCAATACCGTGTATGGACTGAGCAAAATGAATACCTCGAGATTGGCGATTCCAGCTTTGGATGCGCGATTATAGCATGGGAAAACCCAACGGACGGAGTTCAGACATACTCAGAATGTAATAAAAGTCCACGCACCGGCCTTCCAGACTACCTTGCTATTGCCGGAAACCGCCAGGTATCATGGGCCTAACTCTAGGTTTCGGTCTGCCAGGGAGCTGAGGAAGGCACGATGCTTTACCGCACATACCGGTACTCCCAATGGGACGGCAGCCAGCGGATCTTCGAATTTGACGCCGATCAGTTGATGGACCTTCTCTCCGAAGACATCCTCAACCACGGCGATGTAATGCAGGCGCTGCGGGACATGTTGCGTCAGGGACTCCAGGACCGCGACGGTCAACAGATGCCCGGACTCCGGGAACTGATGGAGCAACTCAAGAACCAACGCCGCCAGCAACTGCAACAGCACAACATGGACTCGGTCGTTGACGACCTTAAGGAACGCCTGGAAGACATCGTTCAGACCGAGCGCGACGGCATCAAGCGCCGCTTGGATGAGGCCCGTGAACAGGTTGATGCCCAGGCTGATTCCCAAGATGGCGAAGACCGGGCCCAGATGGAAGGCCTCCTGGACCTGCTACAGAAGCGGGCCGACAACAACCGTGGGAAGCTGGATGACCTTCCCGAAAGCCCGGCCGGACAGATCAAGGAACTGCTGGAGTATGACTTCATCGACCCCGAGGCCCAGCAGAAGTTCCAAGACCTGCTGGACGCTCTGAAAAGTCAGATGGCCCAGAACATGGGCCAGCAGATGATGGACCAAGTCAAGGGCATGTCGGAAGAGGACATGGCCGCTACCCGCGAGATGATGCGCCAGCTCAATCAGATGATCAAGGACAAGCTGGCAGGCCAGGAACCCGACTTCGACGGCTTCATGCAACAGTTCGGGAAGATGTTTGGGGATAACCCGCCCCAGAGTTTCGACGAGTTGATGGAGCAGATGCAGCAGCAGCTAGCCCAGGCGCAGTCCATGCTGGACAGCATGTCGCCCGAAGCCCGCCGCGAGATGGAAGATGCCCTGGCCCAGGCGCTGGACCCAGAGACCCAGCGGGAGATGGCCCAGTTCGCCTCCCTCATGGAACAGTTGATGCCCATGGACGACCTGCGGCGTCAATATCCCTTCTTGGGGGACGACAGCCTGACCATGGAGCAGGCCATGGAGATGATGCGCGGCCTGCAGGAACTGGACCAGCTGGAACAGTCGCTTCAAGAAGCCATGCGCACCGGGAACATGGATGACATCGACCCCGACAAACTGGCTGAACTGCTGGGCGAGGAAGCGCGGAAGATCTACGACGAACTGGACCGCCTGCGGAAGCTGCTCCAAGAGTCGGGATACGTGACCGGCGACGATAAGATGGACCTCACCGCGCGGGGCATCCGCCGCATCGGCCAGAAGGCCCTGAAAGAGGTGTTCACACATCTCAAGAAAGACCGCATAGGCAACCACATGATGGATGCCCGCGGCGCCAACGGAGACCTGCTGGGCGAGACCAAACCATACGAATTCGGAGACCCGTTCCAGGTGGATCTGCAAGCCACGGTTAGGAACGCGGTGCTTCGCGGAGGCCCTCAAGTCCCGGTAAAGCTCAGCCCAGAAGACTTCGAGGTGTTCCGCAACGAGCACATGACCCGGTCCGCGACCGTCCTGCTGCTAGACCAGAGCCGGTCCATGGGCCTGTTCAACAACTGGCAGGCGGCAAAGAAGGTAACGCTGGCACTGATGGCGCTGATGCGCAGCCAATACCCGAGGGACAGTCTCCACATCGTCGGGTTCTCCGATTACGCCCGGGAGATCAAAGAGGAAGACCTGGCCAAGTGCACCTGGAACGCCTGGGTTTCGGGCACAAACCTGCACCACGCCTTGATGCTTTCCCGGAAACTGCTCTCCAAAGAGAAGGGCGGCAACCGCCAGATATTGGTGGTGACCGACGGCGAGCCCACCGCTCATCTGGAAGGCGACCGGTCGTTCTTCGCGTATCCGCCCAGCCACCGCACCGAGTTGGAGACATTGAAAGAGGTGCGCCGGTGCACCCAAGAAGACATCGTGATTAATACCTTCATGCTGGAGAACAACTACCAGTTGGTCAACTTCGTGGAACGCATGACCCGCATCAATAGCGGCCGGGCCTTCTACAGCAGCGCCGCCAACCTGGGCGAATACCTCCTGGTAGACTATGTGACCAACCGCCGAAAACGAGTTTCGGCCTAGGCTGGAGTTCCAAAGAGAATTGCAGCCTAGCCGACAAGTCCCTTCTCCCGTCGCAACGGGGGAAGGTTAGGATGGGGGCTACCGCTCTTCGGAAACCAAACTTCAAGGCCGAAAGACTCCAAGTGCTCAGATTGCCCTGCATCGCCCCTTCTGCGATGGCGTTGGCTCTGTTAATATAAACGAACAACCGAATATTCGATGGGTCGTGCGGCCGGTCTAAATAAGACCCAGCCACACTTTTAAAGACGGTCCCGAGAGGCTGGCAAAGTAGAGCGTCCCGAATCTCCGCAGAGTGCATTCCAAGCACTCTCTGAGTGGGTCGTTCACGCCCTTGCCAGCAGATGGTAAGGGTTTTTTATTGCCACCCGATAGCCCCTGGAGACCGCCCAGGTGATGCGATGCAAGAACGACAAATCATGAACCATGAGGACGTGCGCCGGGCCCTGGCCAGAGTGGCTCACGAGATCCTCGAACGCAACCGGGGAGCGGAGGGACTGGTGATCGTGGGCATCCACACCAGAGGGGTCCATCTTGCCCGCCGTATCGCCGCCAACCTGGCGGAGTTCGAGGGTATCGAAGTGCCCGTGGCCACCCTGGATGTCAGCCTCTACCGCGACGACAACCGGGTGCGCTCTCAGTCCCATACCAAGCTCCAGCCGACGGACATCCCAATGGGTATCCAGGGCAAGCGCGTGGTCTTGGTCGATGACGTTCTCTACACCGGCCGGACCATCCGCGCCGCCATGGACGCGTTGGTGGACTTTGGCCGGCCGCAGCAGATCCAGTTGGCCATCCTGCTGGACCGGGGCCACCGGGAGCTGCCCATCCGGGCCGACTATGTTGGCCAGAACCTCCCCACCGCCTTCAACGAACGCGTGAAGGTCCGGCTGATCGAGACCGACGGCGCCGACGAGGTTGCCCTGATATTTGAGGACCTGGAAGTGCCAGAAGAATCGCCAGAAATTTCGAAAGATGAGCAAGAGGCTTAGGAATCACCGATATGAGCCTGTCTAGAACGATTGAGACCCCAGAGATCATTGGGGCGCAGGACCCAAAGTCGGCGCCGCGCAAGCATATTCTGGACCTGGACGATTACTCCCGGGAGGAGATCACCGATGTCTTGGAATCCGCCCGGGGTATGAAAGAAGTGCTGGGCCGGGATATCAAGAAGGTGCCCGCTCTGCGCGGTAAGGTAATTGTGACCTTGTTCTACGAGGCCAGCACCCGCACCAGGATCTCCTTCGAAGAGGCCGGAAAGGTGCTCAGCGCCGACGTGATAAACATGTCGGCTTCGGGCAGCAGCGCCGAGAAAGGCGAGTCCCTGCTGAACACCGGCCTGACGATCCAGGCCATGGGCGTGGACACCATCGTGATCCGCCATCCCCATTCCGGCGCGCCTCATCTGCTGGCGCAACATCTGGACAAAGTCAGCATAATCAACGCGGGGGACGGCCTCCACGCCCACCCAACCCAGGCCCTCTTGGACCTGTACACGGTTCAGGACAAGCTGGGAAGTCTAGAAGGCCTGAAGATCGTCATCGTTGGCGATGTGCTCCATAGCCGGGTCGCCCGCTCCGACATCTGGGGGTTCGCCAAGATGGGAGCCAAGGTTGTACTGTCCGGCCCGGCCACCCTGATGCCGCTCGACCTGATGCGCACCAGCAAGAGCATCGCCCGGTCGCCATTCGCCTCCCTGGTTGAAGTGGATACTGATCTTGACCGGGCCTTGGAAGGCGCCGATGTGGTCATGGCTCTGCGTTTGCAGCAAGAGCGGCAGAAAGCGGGATTCCTGCCCAGCATTCGGGAGTACATCCGGCGCTGGCAGGTCACTGATTCGCGGATGGAGCTGGCGAGACCCGGCGCCATGGTGATGCACCCCGGCCCCATGAATGAGGGCATCGAGATCAGCAATAGCATCGCCCACGGTGGAAGCTCGGTGATCGAAGACCAGGTGACCAACGGGGTCGCCGTGCGCATGGCCCTGCTCTACCAAACGACTATCGGGGCGGTACAGGAGTCTTAGACGATTGACCGCCAGTAATCACGAAGCGGGAGAGGTGTGTGGAAACCGTTAGCATATTGATTCGCCACGCCAGGATTGTCGACCCCAGCCGTCAGTTGGACCGGGTGGGAGACCTATTGATTGGCAGCGGGGAGATCACCGCCGCCGGAAGGCTGGGGCCCGACAGTATCCCGGTCGGCTGCCGGGTCATCGACGGCACCGGACTGGTGGCCAGTCCCGGTTTCATCGACCTCCACTGTCATCTGCGAGAGCCGGGCTTTGAATACAAAGAGACCATCGCCGCCGGGTCCAAGGCCGCCGCCAAGGGCGGGTTCACCACACTCTGCGCCATGCCCAACACCGACCCGCCCGTCGACAACGCCGCGATGGTCGACTTCATCCATCAAAAGGCGCGCCAAGATTCATTGGTGCGCATATTGCCCATCGGTTGCGTCACCAAAGGGCGGAAAGGCCACGAGCTGGCGGAGATGGAAGAGCTGGCCAGCGCCGGCGTGGTGGCCTTCAGCGACGACGGCGACCCGGTCTACGACGCAAATCTGATGCGCCTGGCCCTGATCTATAGCTTGGACCTAGGCCTGCCCATCAGCAACCACTGCCAGGAGCGTTCTCTGTCCTGCAACGGCGTCATGGCCGAAGGCCCTGTGGCGACCCACCTGGGCTTGGACGGGATCCCCGCAGCGGCGGAAGAAACGATGATCGCCAGAGACATCGCATTGGCGGAGGCCACCGGAGGGCGGCTCCATGTGGCCCACCTCAGCACTGCAGGCAGCGTTTCTTTGGTGCGAGAGGCCAAGGCCCGGGGCCTTTCAGTGACCGCCGAGGTCTGCCCGCACCACTTAACCACCACCGACCAATGGGTGTTGGGCCGCAAGGGGGAGCCAACGACCGCCGCCGGCGGACTGGCCTACGACACTAGCACCAAGGTCTATCCGCCGCTACGGGGCCAGGGGGACGTCGATGCCCTCATACAAGGCCTGACCGACGGTGTCATCGACTGCATCGCCACCGACCACGCGCCCCACGACCTCACCAGTAAACAAGTCACCTACCAGGATGCGGCATTCGGCATCAGCGTGTTGGAGACGGCTTTGGGGTCGCTGCTGCAGTTGGTCCACTCCAAAAAACTCAGCATGGGGGCCATGGTCGACCGGTTGACCACGGGACCGGCCAGGGTACTGGGTGAGAGCTACTCGGACCTGGCTTCTCTACAGCCCGGCACTACCGCCGATATAGTCCTGTTCGACCCGGAACAGGAATGGACGGTTGATACCAGCGAATTCGAATCCAAGGGTAGAAACACGCCTCTGGAGGGGACGACTCTAAAAGGACGGGTGGTGGCGACTTTCGCCTCGGGCAATCTTATTTACCAGAGTGCGGGGCTGAAGTTCGAAGAACCCCACGTCAGAGCTTAACCGGCTTTATGCGGCAAAATTTTATAAACGGACGGGTGCGCTAAATTGGGCGAGCCAGCCTATCTGGCCTTGGAAGACGGTTCCATACACGAGGGCGTTGGATTTGGCGCCGAGGTCGACGGCCTCGGCGAGGTGGTGTTCAACACCAGCATGACGGGTTATCAAGAGGTACTTACCGACCCGTCCTACGCCGGGCAATTGGTGACCCTTACCTATCCATTGATCGGCAATTACGGCATCAACGCCCAGGACTCTGAATCGTCCCGGATACAGGTGGGCGGACTGATCGTTAGGGAGAATTGCGACCTGCCCAGCCACGGCCGCAGCGAGCGCACCCTGCACGAATTCCTGGCCGGCCAAGGCATCCCCGGCATCGCCGAGATCGACACCAGAGCGGTGACGCGGCGGCTGCGTTCTAAAGGCGTGATGTTGGGAGTGATCACCAGTGGAGACCCCGACGCTGCATTGAGACGGCTTCAAGACTCCCCAGCCTACGGAGACCAGGACTACGTTGCAACCGTCACATCGCCGGAAGAATACGATTGGGATGGCGGGGACGATGACCTAGGAGACGCCAAACATCGGATATTGGTCACCGACTGCGGCCTCAAATACAGCATCCTGCGGCAATTACGCCGCCGGGGCTGCCGAGTGACCGTGGTGCCGGCGGCCATACCCGCTGAGGAACTGCTGGCCATGAAGCCCTCTGGGATCCTTTTTTCTCCCGGTCCTGGCGACCCGAAGTTATTGGACTACGTGGTAGACAACACCCGCAAGGTCCTGGGCCGCGTTCCGGTTATGGGGATCTGCCTAGGCCACCAGATCATCGCCCGGGCGTTGGGCGCCGATACCTTCAAACTAAAATTCGGCCACCGGGGCGGAAACCACCCCGTGAAAGACCTGGCCGACGGCCGCGTTTACATAACCGCGCAGAACCATGGTTATGCTGTGAGTCCCGAAAAATTACCCTCAGGCTTGGAAGTCTCACATATCAACTTAAATGACCAAACTGTGGAAGGATTTCGCCATAAAGACCTTCCCCTGTTTACCATACAATATCACTCCGAGGCTTCACCTGGACCCAGGGATAACGAATATCTCTTCGACCAGTTCATCGATATGGTCGAAGATTTTCACGGCTAAAGACCAGCCAACCCCTACGCGGAAGCCAGAAAAATCAACTACCGGGCGCATCTGCGCCCATCAAACAAAGGAGGGCGCCACTGATCCAACGGCGATCTACGAATAGGGCGATCTAAAAAAGCCCAACTACTTATTCCGACCCCGACAGGCGTGTTATTTTTTGGAGGATTATTAATGTCTTCATTCGCCATGTTTTTACTGGAGGGGGGTGTGGATGTGGCGGTGGCGGTTGATTTTGAACGGGTAGCCTCTTTACTGGAAGAGGAAACGGCCCAATATTCATGTGGTGAGTACATTTACAAGATCAGAGCGGGCAAAGGGACGATAGGCCGGCGTTGGGACCTGGTGATCAACGCCATGGACCCGAACATGGAGGGCCAGCCCCTGTTTCCCTTGGGCCGGATCGTGATCGAACCCGACGGCGAAGGGATGGTGAACATCAAGGTCCCACCCCGGACCGAACAAACGGTCCACGGAGAAGACGCCGCCGATTGGGACGGTAGACTCTTCGGTTCATACGTCTCGCAGTTATTGAATTCGTTGCATTCGCGGCAGTTGATAGACCTGCCGGGTGCGCTTCCGACTAGCTAACCCGTAGGCTCGTTAAACAGCACCAAAACCCGGTAGTGCCGACTGGCTGTATAGCCAAATTTCGCAGCCGGGTATAACATCGATAGGCACATATCTCAGACCCCAGATGGGGCCGTGGCCGCAGAGCACTGCGGGAGGGGTGGCTAACATACCAGACAAGCCAAAAAAAGTGCTCGTGATCGGTTCCGGCCCCATTGTTATCGGGCAAGCAGCCGAGTTCGATTACGCGGGCACCCAAGCTTGCAAATCCCTCCGTGAAGAGGGCGTTACCACAGTCCTGGTGAACTCCAATCCGGCCACCATCATGACCGACCAGGGCATCGCAGACCGTGTCTATATCGAGCCACTGACCGTGGAAGTCCTGGAAAGAATCATCGACCGAGAGCGGCCCGATGGCATCTTGCCCACCTTGGGCGGCCAGACCGGCCTGAACCTGGCCGTGGCTCTGGCCGATGCCGGCATCTTGGAACGCTACAACGTCGGCTTGCTAGGCACCCCTTTGGAGACCATTCGCCGGTCCGAGGACCGCGACTTCTTCCGCACTTTTCTTCATGAGATCGATGAACCTGAGCCAGAGAACATCAGCGTAAACACGATGGACGAGGCCAGGGCCGCAGCCAAGCAGATGGGTCTTCCTCTGGTGGTCCGGCCCGCCTACACCCTGGGAGGCAGCGGCGGAGGCATCGCCAACACCGAAGAAGAATTCGAGAGCTTCGCCAATTCTGGTCTCGCGGCCAGCCCCATCTCCCAGATACTACTCGAACGGTCGTTGGTCGGTTGGAAAGAGATCGAGTACGAGGTGATGCGGGACAGCGCGGACAATTGCATCACCATCTGCAACATGGAAAACCTGGACCCCATGGGCGTCCACACCGGCGACAGCATCGTTGTGGCCCCCAGCCAGACACTAAGCGACCAGGAATACCAGATGCTGCGGTCCGCCAGCATCAAGATAATCCGGGGGCTGGGCATCGAGGGCGGGTGCAACGTCCAGTTCGCCCTGCAGCCTCATCCCAGAGTCTCCAAGGCTCTGGGGCAGGAATGGAAGCCCGAGTCCCCCTATTTCGTGATTGAGGTCAACCCTAGGGTTAGCCGCAGTTCGGCCCTGGCCAGCAAGGCCACCGGCTATCCCATCGCCAGGGTTGCCGCCAAGATTGCAGTGGGCAAGAAACTGGACGAGATTGAGAATGCCGTCACCAAGCAGACCACGGCCGCCTTCGAGCCGGCCATGGACTACTGCGTACTTAAGATTCCGCGCTGGCCCTTCGACAAGTTTCCCCACGGCGACCGCCGCACCACCACTCAGATGAAATCCACCGGTGAGGTCATGGTGATCGAGCGGTCGTTTGAAGCCGCCTTACAGAAGGGCGCACGTGCCCTGGAACTGAGCGGACGCACCCTCCTCTGGGAGAACTCTAGCTGGCGGCAAGAGGGGGAACTGTCCCTTGACCGGCTGCCTCTGGGACCCAATGACGAACGGCTGTGGGCGTTGATGTCGGCCCTGCGCCAGGACGCAACGGTTGACGCCCTGGTAGATCACACCTACATCGATCCCTGGTTCATAAACGCCCTGGAACGGATCGTGAAGATGGAGCGCCGGCTACTGGGCGAAGAACTCACCCCCAGCCTGCTTAAGTCGGCGAAGCGCATGGGGTTTTCCGACGGCCAGGTGGGGACTCTGGCCGACATGCTGCCGGAACAGGTTCGGAACCAACGCCACGAGTGGGGCCTAAGGCCGGTTTACAAGACGGTGGACACCTGCGCCGCCGAATTCGAGGCCGTGACTCCCTACTACTACAGCACCTACGACCAGGAGAATGAGGCCCCGCCGCTGGAAGGCAAGAAGGCGGTGGTCATCGGCAGCGGTCCCATCCGCATCGGCCAGGGAATCGAATTCGACTACTGCAGCGTCCACGCGTCTTGGGCATTATCCGAGGCCGGCGTGAAAAGCATCATGATCAACTCCAACCCGGAAACGGTGTCCACCGACTTCGACGCCAGCGACCGGCTCTACTTTGAGCCGCTGGACGAAGAATCGGTGCGGGACATTCTGGAGAACGAAGAGATAGATAACGTGGCGCCGCCTTCCGTGGTCCAGTTTGGCGGCCAGACGGCCATCAACTTGTCCCAGTCGTTGGCCATGGCCGGCCTGCCCATCCTCGGCTCCAGCGCCGAGGCCATCGACATGGCCTCGGACCGGCATAAGTTCGAGGATTTCTTGTCGAGATTGGGTATCCCCCAACCGCCGGGCGCGGCCGTGACCTCTGTGGAAGAGGCCCTGAAGGTGGCCCAGAACATCGGGTATCCCGCCGTGGTACGGCCCAGCTACGTGCTTGGCGGCCGCGCCATGGAGATCGTTCAGAACGCCACCGAGTTGATCCACTACCTCACGGCGGCGGTCGAATTGTCCCCCGACAAGCCGGTGCTGATCGACCGATATCTGGAGGGCAAAGAGTGCGAAGTCGACGCCATCTGCGACGGTGAAGAAGTCCTGATTCCTGGAATCATGGAGCATGTCGAGCGCGCCGGAGTCCACAGCGGCGATTCCATGGCAATCTACCCCGCGCTGAATCTTAGCTCTAGAGAAGTGGATACGATCGTCGACTACACCACCCGGATCGGCTTGGCTTTGGGTGTGAGAGGGTTGATGAACGTCCAGTTCGTCATCCACGGAGGGCCCGCCTACCGGAGCCCGATGACCCCCCAAGACAATACCGAACCCACCACGGTTTACATAATCGAAGTTAACCCGCGAGGCAGCCGCACCATACCGTTCATCTCCAAGTTGACCGGGGTGCCGGTGGCCACGCTGGCGACCCGCGTGATGCTGGGGGACACCCTGAAAGACCAGGGCTACCCAGGGGGCCTATGGCCGACGCAGGACCTGGTGGGCGTAAAGGCCCCGGTGTTCTCGATGGCCAAACTGGTAGGAGTGGACTGGCACCTGGGCCCCGAGATGAAATCGACCGGGGAAGTGATGGGAGTTGACCGAGACTTCCAAAAGGCCCTCACCAAAGCCCTTTTGGCGGCCAATCTGAATCTGAAGCCGGGCACGGGAATACTGCTCAGCATCGCCGACCAGCACAAAGCGGAAGCAGTGTCTCTGGTGCGCGACTTGGACCGTGCGGGCTGCCGCCTGTACGCCACCGAAGGGACCGCCGCGATGATCTCGGCCATGGGACTGCCGGTGAGCATGACCACCAAGCGGCTGAGCGAAGGCCACCCAAACGTGGTGGATGTGATCGAAGACGGCAGCGTGAGCGCGGTGGTCAATACCATCTCCGGCGCGCCGGAGGTCATGCGTGACGGGTTCTACATCCGCAGAGCGGCGGTGGAGAAACAGATCCCCTGTTTCACTTCTCTGGACACCGCCAGGGCTGCGGCTGAGAGCCTGCCCGTGGAACCGGCGGCCTACAATATCGCGACCATGGGCGAATACCTTACCGCCAGGTAACCCCTACCAGTCCATTTCAGTGCCTGGTTTTCTAATCTCGGAGTGGATGACGCCATTTGAGTCCACTGAAGCGGCTGAAGCCTTGGTTCGTTGTTACCCATTCGCTACCCGATTCTATAGCCAACGCGGCAAGAAAGGCGTCTGGTATCAGATTCCCCCTAGCGCCCGACTCGCGGCACAAACGGTTGAAAATATCCCAATGGCGAGGACCCGGCGCAACGATCACGGCATTTGACTGTCCCCTCAACCGGTCAGCAAATTCCAGTGCGGCATCTAGCGCGCTTGGAGGGTCGTAAATGGAAGGATGTGTGACGATACGTAGAAAACCCGCCAAGACGTGCTCAGATACGGCATATGCCCGATCGTTATTGACGACGCTTTCCAGCCATTCTTGGTGCGCTTCATGGTCTGGCGAATCTTCTCGGTATGCATAGACCAGGACGTTAACGTCAATCAGGTACATCAACCTGCTCTAGGAGGTCCAGTAATTTGGCGGAATCGTCCAGATTTACTCCAGGCCTAAGTCCACGCCCTGAGTCCGTGGGCAACTTGATTCGTTTGCGCCTCGGACCGTTTGTCTGGTGAGAAAGGGTTTGCCGGAGACTATCTTCTATAAGCGAGGTTAGACTGCAGCCTGTGCTTGCCGCGAGCGCCTTGGCCTCTCGGAGCAATTGGTCATTGATTCGAATAGTAGTTCTCATACGTCACAATTATCTCAATATGACATAGATATGCCAAAATTTTCTGTGAATCACCCCTACCAGTCCATCTCCGTGCCCAACCCTTGGGCTTTGGCCGAGTCATAAGCCAGCTTGGCGGCGGCGACATCGGCTACTCCAGTCCCCATGATCTTGGCGTACACGATCTGGCCCTGGTCGTCGCGGCCGGTCACAGCTCCTGATACGACGTGCCTGAGCTCGTGTACCTTGCTCCACTGGATGATCCCCTTGTCCACCGCGCTGCAAAGGTCGCCCGCCTCGATCGCTGCCTGTTCCGTTGAATCCACGATGAGCTTTCCGGCCCGTTTCAAGGTTTCTTCATCGACCTCCCGGGCTCGCCAGGTGGTCGGTCCGGCCCCGATCACGGTACTGCCGTCTTTGAGCCAAGTCCCTTCGACAACGGGCTCCATGTTGGCGGCGATGCATAGGACGATGTCGCAGTCCCGCACCGCGTCTTCGTTGCTGGCGGCGGCCGAGACCTCGACACCCATGGTGTCGGTAATGCGGCGTGCGAACTCCTCCCGGCGGTCTTGGGTCCGGCTGAAGGCTTTGATCTTATTGATCCCCCGGACTTTAGAGACTGCTTCCAATTGTGTTGCGGCCTGCCCGCCGGTGCCGATTATCCCCACGGTGGCGTCTCCGGGATTGGCCAGGTATTTCACCGCCACGCCCGTGGTGGCCCCGGTGCGGAGCTGGCCCAGACGGTTTGCCTGGGTATAAAGAAGCAGCTCGCCGGTGTTGGCGTCGTAGAGGCTTACCTGGAAGGAATACGCCCCTTTGACCACCGTGTAGGTCTTCACGCCCAATAAGCCTTGGTGAAAGAGGCCGCCGCCCATCACGGACAGCATGCCGCCTTCGGCGATTATCTTTCGGCGGGTCATATTGTGGGCCTGGCCGTCGCCGTATTGGTGTTGCATAGATTCGATGGCCTCAAGCATAGCGTCCATGGTCACGCACTGGGCCACATCTTCGTCTTTTAGGAAAAGGGTCATCGCTGCCTCTCTCCGCTATCGTCTGGGGCGCGGAACGCCCTTGGCCGTTTGCCTTTTCGAATGGATGGCTAGTATACGGCCCGAAGCTGGCCGTGGCTATATTAAAAGGGACCGTGTAACCAGCGAGAAAACGGGCGCAGGAGGAGGGTTACTTGAAGAATTCCCGGTTCTTTGCGATGAAGATGCGCCACTCAGAGGGGATGTTGAATTCGTCGAAGATGGCGTTCACCGGACAGACCGAGACGCAGTAAGCGCAGTCGATGCAGGTGGCTGGGTCGATGTAATACATCTCTTCATTGTCTGTAGTCGAGATGCAGTCAACGGGGCAGACATCCACACAGGAGGCGTCTTTAACCCCGGAACAAGGCTCTGTTATTACGAAGGGCATACCACTCTCTAGGCGGACCGTTCAGGGTTCTTTCTCTAATCTACAGACTCGATGATACCCTAAATCTGACCGGTGGCCAGACACGCCAGTGGGCGCGAATCTATCCCAAATCAGACCGTTGGCCGGTCTCATTTTCAAATCAGCGTCTTATATTGTCAAGGGATAGTATATGATATATTATATCGGACTTCAGTGGTGTTCGCAGGGGGATCGATGGAACTTCGGGAACTCATCAGTTTTTACCATGTTGCCAGGGTGCGCAGCGTTTCCAAGGCGGCCCGCACTTTGGAGCTTGGGCAGCCGACGGTGACGACGCACCTTAGGAAACTGGAAGATGAGTTCGGTATCACTCTCTTCGACCGCATCAAGCGGCCGATCCAATTGACCTCTGAAGGACTCACCCTCTTGGAGTTGGTGACTCCCGTGGTCACTTCCATAGACGTCCTCAAGACGCAGATGGACTACGCCGAACGGCGAGGGTCTTTCGTGGTGGGCGCCTACCCAGACCTGGTGACCCATCATCTGCCTTCTGGCATTCAGAAGTTCAGGGACGAATACCCTGACGTGCGCATCCGGCTGCTTGCCCGCTCTTACAACCCATTGATTCAATTGGTCCGCTCCGGCGAGATCGATCTGGCATTTTGTTCGTCACCGCCGGCCGACGATTCCACCCTTGAGTTCAAAGAACTCTTCAAATACAACACTGTCCTCATGACGCCACCGGATCACGAATTACTGAACGGCCAACCGGTAGGTTTAGAGGACATAGCCAGGTTCCCGCTGATTCTTCCAGCCCCGGAAAGCCAGCTACGGCAACGGGTGGAACAGGCATTCAAGACCCATGGCCTCACGCCTGACGTGGTGCTGGCTTTGGACGACACCGAGTCGATGAAGCGGTACGTTGAGATTGGCATGGGTATCGGGCTCGGCGCCGATTTCACATTGCATGCGGACGACCACCATAGGTTCGGCGTGGTCCGGCTCGATCACCTGTTCCCTGGTTCAGTCATAGGTGTCTGCACCTTGAAGGGCAAGTTTGCTGGACAGGCGGTCCGGAACTTCGTCGAGATGATGTCTGACCAGATCCGAGGTTTCCACGCTGAATTGTGGCCCTGGTATGAAGAAAACCCCGTTCGTACCGGGTTGGCTGAAGTCGGCTCCCGGGACAACTAGCCGGCAAAGTCCCCGCGGCCGGTCAATCTCTCGGCGCGAGTTCATCCGGCGGCACGATCTGCTTCAAACGACGCGCCAACTGCGACCTTGCCAGCAGTATGTAGCGGCCACATTCCTGGCAATTCATCCCGATATCCGCGCCCAGTCTGGTGACGTCCCAAAGTGAGCCGCCGCAGGGATGGGGCTTCTTCATCCGCAACACATCGCCGATTCTTAATTCTAAGACCATCCCTTTCCGTCGGCTTCAAGCACTTCGTTGATGTTCGTCCTGAGTTTGTCTGCTTCCCGGGCTGCGGCTTGTGCAAAATCGGCCCCGCTAGAAGCGTAGATGATACCGCGCGAGGAGTTGATCAACGCGGCCCGGCCCCGGCTATCGGCGCCCTGCCGCACGGCTGCTTCCAAGTCACCGCCTTGGGCCCCCACCCCCGGTATGAGCAGAGGCATGTCCGGACAGGCAGCCCGGACCTCCCCAAGTTGTTCTGGCACCGTTGCGCCCACTACCAGCCCCAGGTTCCCTTTGGTGTCCCACTCCCGGCAAGACAGGGCCATGCTGCGGTAGAGGGGCATTGGGCCGTCATCCGTGGCGATCTGGGCATCTTGGAAATCGGCCGAGCCGGGGTTCGACCCACGGCACCAGACGAACACTCCCTTGGACTCATCCTCTATGAACGGTGTTACGGTGTCCTGTCCGCCCCAGGCGTTGATGGTGATGGCGTCGAACCCCCATACCTGGAACATGGCTTTGGCGTAGGCCTGGGCCGAGGGGCCGATATCGCCCCGTTTGGCGTCGCCGATGATGATTACCCCCGGCGCGGCGTCCCGGATGTGGGCGATGGTCTTTTGCAGGTCCTCCAGTCCGGGCAGACCCAGGGCTTCATAGAAAGCCAGGTTGGGCTTATAAGCGCAGACCAGTCCGGCCGTGGCGTCCACTATGGCCCGGTTGAATTCGGCTACGCTGGACACAGGCATCCTGGCCGGGTCTGGGTCCAACCCCACGCAGACCAAACTTTTCGCCGCCGTCGCTGCCTGTTCCAGTCGTTCGGTAAACCCGCTCATCGCTCTCCTTTTGCCCGTCGATGGCCAAGTGGAAAAAGTATACACGAGCGCTCGGCGCGCGGTAGCTGGATTTTTGGTCCAGGAACCTGGATTGGATTCCGGCATGCTCCATCTGTCCAATCGTAACCAAGTGCTCTGCCCAACTGTCACCCTGATCCTTCCGCGAAAGGAGAAGGGTCTGCCAAGCTCTGCTCGGCAGATTGTTCGGCTGGCGCCTCAGAATGACAGTAGTGGGCAGTGGCTTGGCATCGGAACCCATATTTCTCCGCTGTATTGCTAGAGGTGAAACCTGGTTGTTAACATAGCGGGGCTAATGGCGGGAGAACGATTTTGGACCTGGGCGACGACTTGGTTGAGGGTATCTTTCTGGAGCGGGTCAACCGCTTCCTGGCGCGTGTTGAGGTAGACGGGCGGGAGGTGGGCGTGCACGTGGCCAATTCGGGGCGCATGAAAGAGCTGTTCGTTCCTGGCTGGCGGGTCCTGGTCCGCCCCGTGGCGGGCGAGCACCGGAAGACCAAGTACGACCTGGTCCTGGTGGACATGGGCCAAGCGTTGGCCTCCGCCGACGCCCGCGCGCCCAATGCGCTGGTCGCTGAGGGCGTGGCCAACGGGCACCTGGAACAGTTCGCCGGCTACACCGACATACGCCGGGAGGTTACCTTCGGCGACAGCCGTCTGGACCTGATGCTGGAAGGCTTGCTGGGAAAGTGCTACATCGAAGCCAAGTCGGTGACGCTGGTGGAGAACGGAGTTGCTCTTTTTCCGGATGCTCCGACCATCCGGGGAGCCAAGCACCTCCGGACCTTGGAAACGGTGCTTCAGGCCGGCCACCGGGCCGCGGTGGTATTCGTGGTCCAACGACCTGACGCCAACGCCTTCGCCACCAGCGACCCGTCCGACCCCAAGTTGGCCGACGCGCTTCGGTCTGCGGTAGCGGCGGGCGTTGAGGCTTACGCCTACAACTGCGAAGTGACCGAACGGTCGATCCGATTGGATCAGAGCCTGCCCATCCGGCCCTACGCGGAAGCGGTGGGCGATGCCTAGAGTGACTATCAACCCCATGGCCGCCCGGCTCATGGACGTATACGAACGCTTCTACGCCGCCTATGGCCCCCAGCATTGGTGGCCGGGCGACGGCCCATTCGAAGTGATTGCCGGGGCCATCTTGACCCAGTCGGCGGCGTGGACCAACGTTGAGATGGCTCTGGCCGAGATGAAGGCCGCTGGATGTTGGTCACTGGACGCGGTGCACCGGATTCCCGAAGAAGAGCTGGCGGAATTGGTCCGCTCCTCGGGCTACTTCAACGCCAAGGCCCGGAAGCTCAAGGCCTTCGCGGCCCATGTGTACGAGAATTACCAGGGAGACTTGGACGTATTTCTCGCCAGGCCATTGGAGCCGCTGCGAGAGGAGTTGCTGTCAATCCATGGCATCGGCGAGGAAACGGCTGACGATATCATGGTCTACGCCGCCAACCAGCCGTCATTCGTGATAGACACCTACACCCGCCGGATCATGGACCGCATGGGCATGGCCCCCGACGCCTCCAACCCCAAATACGCAGATTACCAGGCCATTTTCCACGACAACCTCCTCCAAGAGCCCCAGCTATACAACGAGTTCCATGCCCTCTGGGACCGCCACGCCAAAGAAGCATGCGCCAAGACCCCGGTCTGTGAGGGTTGCTGCTTGTTGGATGTCTGTCCTACGGGTCAGAAGCTGACAGCTGACAACTGAGAGTTGGTAGCTGCCACGACGGAGGCGCGGGACCGGTCCATGGCCACTGAGTCGCGGTGTTGAATCTTGCACTAACTTCTGAGACAGTACCCAAGTATCGTTACAAGGTTCTGCCATTGAAAGAAGAGAGATTTTGCGAAGATTCCTAAAATGGTTCGGCATCATAGCGGGTGGGCTGCTCGGCGTATTTATTGTGCTTCTAGTTGTGCTGTTTTTCGTCGGGTCCCGAAAAGTGGACCGTACATACGATGTTCAGATAGCCTCGGTGGCGGTCCCCACTGATGCCGCGAGTATCGCCAGAGGGAAACACTACGTAGAAGCCATCGGTGTTTGCCAGGTATGCCACGGCCAGGACCTAGCGGGGCCTGTCGTTGACGATTGCAAAAACGACCCTTGCACCGGCTTCTCAAACGACCCGATTTTCGGGAAATTGATGCCCAATAATCTAACCTCCGGACGCGGCGGCACCGGCAGCGTCTTCACCGATGCGGACTACGTCCGGGCTATCCGGCACGGGATTGGCCACGATAACAAGTCGCTGCTGATCATGCCATCGGAACAATACAACAAGATCTCCGACGAAGACCTGGGCGCTATGATCGCCTACCTGAAAACCCTTGATCCAGTCGATAACGAATTGGGCGAGTCGAATCTGGGTCCATTGGGCCGCGTCATTGCGGTGATCGCGGGTGGACTGCTCCCGGCGTCTCAGATCGATCATAGCGCCGCCCGCGCACCGTCACCGGTTGTTGGGGTGTCCGTTGAATATGGCGGGTACCTTGCTGAGGTCTGTACTATTTGTCATGGTGATGGGCTGACCGGAAGTAAGGTGCCCGGTAATGAGCGCGTTGATGCCCCGAACATAACTCTGGACGGCCCTCTCGGCGATTGGACGAAGTCCCAATTCATCAACACTATTCGAAGCGGTATAACCCCTCAGGGCGACCTGTTGGACCCTCGGTTCATGCCGTGGAATAGGTTCACTCGGATGACTGACGACGAACTGGACGCGATCGGGTTGTACATCCAGTCGTTGCCAGGGGGATAGGTCCTACCGCACCGATTTCACCGGGTGCATAGAACTGGTTTGTCAGGACTGGATGCCGTTGGTCTTAGGTGATCAACCCTCCAGGAATCGCTGATTACCTATCGCCACTTTCAAATTGACGCTCACCACGCCTGCGGTTATGATGCGCCAGTCACCCCATTTCCCCCGAAACCACGGAGGCCCCATGCAAATTGTTCGCCTGTATACCGGAGACGACGGCGAGTCACATTTTGAAGAGATCGACCTTCCTTACGAGAAGGTAGCCGAGGCCGAACGGACGGCGGTTGAGAACGCGGAGAATATCCATTTCCGGCGCTATCAGCCCGGCAATTTCATCGATTGGCACGTGGCTCCCCGCCGCCAGTATGTGATCACTCTGGAAGGCCAGGTCGAGGTTGGCCTGGGCGACGGCACCAAGCGCGTCTTCGGCGCTGGTGATGTGTTGTTGGCCGACGACCTGACCGGACGCGGCCACACCACCGCGGTCTACGGAGACAAGATGCGGGTCTCAGTGGCCATTCCCCTGTCTGGCTAGAAGCTACCGCAAAATCATGTACGGTCGGCGGTTAAGCCCTTCGACAGGCTCAGGACGAACGGGTTTGTTGGGCGTTCCCTGCTCGCTGTCCGTTCGTGGTGAGCCCGTCGAACCTCATTTCGAAATGACTACTAGCACGCTCAACCAGAAAGGCCAGCCGTAGATAATACCGGAGATAACAATGCCATTCGTCAAGATCGACGACACGTTGGAGATGTACTACGAGCACGACAACTTCTCCGACCCGTGGCGCAAACCTGAGACCGTCGTCCTCCACCACGGCAACTCCAAGAACACCAAGCTGTGGTATGCCTGGGTGCCGCTGCTGGCCCGGCAGTACCGAGTGATACGGTTGGACGCCCGCGGCTTCGGCCGGTCCACGGTCCCGCCTGAAGGCTACGACTGGTCGCTGAGCAACTTTGGCACCGACCTGCTCAAGTTGCTGGACGTGCTGGAACTGGACAAGGTGCACCTGATCGGCGAGACCGTTGGCGGCACCATCGCGGTCCAGTTCGCCTACGACCATCCGGAGCGGTTGCGCACCCTCACCACCTGCACTTCGCCCTACAAATTCGTTGGCATCGATACCTACCTGGCGTCCCACAAGCTAGTCAGCGAACAGGGTGTGAGGGCTTGGGTAGAGCAGACCGCCGACCGAAGGCTGGAGCCGGGAGAGTCGGACCCGGCCCATCATCAGTGGTACATAGACCAGATGTCTCAGACCCCGGCGAGGGTGGTGCTGGAGACCTTGGCCTACCTGGCCACCCAGGACCTGACGGACATCCTGCCCCAGATCAAGATTCCCACGCTGATACTGGCCTCGGAGCAGAACGCCAAGGACAACCCTGACCGCACCACGGCCTTAGCGGAGAAACTGGGCAACGGGCGCTTGGTCGCCATCCCCGGGACCAGCGGATATGTCCAGCACTCAGCGCCCGAGGAATGCGTACTAGCCTGGCGTCAGTTCCTGGGGGAGATCAGCGGGGGCTGAGACACTTCTGGGCCCCACCAATAATCCCTTCTCCCTTCAGGGAGAAGGCTAGGGCGAGGGCGGTAGCTTGGCCTTTGGCCATTCAAGAGCCGCCCCCTAAAACAGCGACCGGGACTGGCCTCCGTCTACGTTTAGGCAGGTGCCGGTGATTAGGTTGGCGTTCTCTGAAGCTAGGAAGGCAACTGTGTCGCCGATGGGCTCCGGCCAGCCGAACCTTCCCGCAGGCAGGTTCCGGTCGATGAATTCGGCCACCTCTTCCGGGGTGCTGTTCTGCTGGAACCGGTCCCAACTGCTGCCGGGAAAGTCGATGGACCCAGGGGCGATGCAGTTGACCAGAACGTTCTCTTTCACCAGGTTGAGCGCCATGTGCTTGGAGAAAGCGATCAACGCGGCTTTGCCGGTCATGTAGTCGATGGACCCGCCATATTCCCGGCCGTAGATCGATGAGATGTTGATTATCCGTCCCCAGCGCTGCTCCCGCATGTGCGGCAACACCAGGGCTATCAACTCAACCGGGCTCATCAGATTGAACTCGAGACCTTCCCTAAACGTCGCGACGCCGGTCTCTTGGAAGTCCGCCGTGCCCTTGCGCCCGCCGGCGTTATTCACCAAGATGTCGGCTTCTCCCAGGTTCGCCACGGTCTGATCGTGGAAATCCTTCAAATCAGCCTGGCTCATCACGTCTGCTTGGACCGCCAGAACTTCGTATCCCTTGGACCTGAACTCCGCGGACGTCGCGTCCAGGTTCTCTTGCCCTCGGGCGCAGATCGCAACCTTGCAGCCCTCCCTGGCCAATGAGTCCGCCGCCTGTTTCCCCAGTCCGTGACTGCCTCCGGTGATCATTGCCACTTTGCCTTGCAGCGCCAGGTCCATTGCCGCCTCCTGTACTTCCTGAAAATTTATCTGGGATTTCGATGCTGGGATTATAGATGCACAAGGCCCCGGTTGCACCATCAGCCGGAGAAAGCTCCAGCGACGGCTGGTCGGCTATAATTGGGCGCAATTCACCACCGGGGAACGAGGGAGCATATGCAAGCGCTCGAGGGGACCAAGGTACTGGACTTCTGCCGCAACGCACCGGGCATGTTCGCCACCACGGTTTTAGCCGACCTGGGGGCGGATGTATTGATGATTGAACGGCCGATGGACGAGACCCGCGCCGCGTACGAGAAGTTGGTCGCCGGAATCGACGGTCTGGAAGACGAGCGCCGCCACGCCGCATTCAATGCTCTGCAACGCAACAAGCGCAGCATCGCCCTGAACCTGAAGGAGCCAGACGCCCAGAAGATCTTCCACAAGCTGGCCGAGACCGCCGACGTGGTGGTGGAGGGGTTCCGGCCCGGCGTCATGGACCGGTTGGGCGCCGGTTATGAGCAGGTCCGCTCCATCAATCCCAGAGCGGTCTATTGCTCGGTATCCGGTTACGGCCAGGACGGTCCCTACTCCCAGATGGCCGGACACGACATAAACTACATTTCCTTCGCCGGAGCACTGGGCCTGATCGGCCCACAAGACGGCAAGCCTTCCATCCCGCTGAACCTCATCGCTGACTATGCCGGGGGCGGCCTGTGCGGCGCAGTCGGTATCCTCGCGGCACTGATGGCCCGGGAGAAGACCGGCGCCGGCCAGTACGTGGACATCGCCATGAGTGAGGGCGTGCTCTATATGCTCTCAGGTCTGGTCTCAGACGTCCTTTCCAGGGACATACCGGCCGAGCGGGGGAGCAACCGGCTGAACGGCGGCGCGCCCTACTACAACGTCTACCAGACCAAGGACGGTAAATACTTTTCCATCGCGGCCATCGAACCCTGGTTCTGGGAGAATCTTTGCCGGGCGTTGGACTTGGAAGGCCTGCTGCCCCACCAAGACGCCACCGGAGCGAAGAAGGCAGAGGTGGAGCAGGCGCTGTCGGATGCGTTCTTGGCCAAGACCCGGGACGAATGGTTCGAGACCCTGAAAGACGCCAATATCTCGGTGGGAAAGGTCTATTCCATTGAAGAGGCCCTGGACGACCCCCACGCCCAGAAGCGCGGCATGGTGTTGGAGATCGAATCCCCAGATATCCCAGAGGGCAAAGTGCGGCAAGTGGCGACGTCCATCCATCTCTCGGACACCCCCGGCGAAGTACGGAGCTTGGGTTCGGTCACCGGCCAGCACACGTCCAGCGTTCTGGAGGAACTGGGGTTCGACGCCGCAGCCGTGGCCGATCTGATGCGCAGACAAGTGGTCCAGTAATATCTCGGATGCACTCTCCGGAGCCCTGATTTAGCCTCGAACCGTGCTATACTATGGCCGCTCCAACGGACTCCAGCGCCGCCTTGAATCACGCCCAGCGACTCGCGGTTCTTGGAATATTAAGGGCTCATTATTATTAACTTTGAGCCGATTTTAGCTACGGGGAAAGTTAGTTGATCAAACGATTCTCAGTCCTGTATGTGGGTCAGATCGATCTTGAAGACATCGGCGCGGATGGCCGCGACCCTGACGCACGCCGTTACACCAACGAGCAGTTGGCCCAGACCTACGAGCATGCCATGGCCCTGGCCAAGCAGATGGACGATTCCGGCTACTATTGCCTCTGGGCCGCCGAGCACCATTTCCAACGGGAAGGCTACGAGTGCATCCCCAACTTGACCCTGCTGGGAACCCACCTGGCGGCGCACACCAAGAACCTTAAATTTGGCGCCGCGTTCAACATCGTCCCCTTGTGGCATCCGCTGCGCCTGGCCGAGGATTTCGCTCTGGGCGATATCTTGACTGGCGGCAGGCTTATCTTCGGAATCGGCCGGGGCTATCAGACTAGGGAGGTCGAGACATTTGGTTCGCCCCTGATCGACCAGGACGCCAACCGTGAGCTCTTCGAAGAGCAGGTCGAGATCATCTTGAAGGCCTTCAATGAGGATTCCTTCAGCCACCACGGCAAGCATTACGACATACCACCAGACGTTCCGTACCGGGGCTACCAGTTGAAGGACATCACTCTGGTCCCCCGGCCGATCCACCTGCCGGTGGAGATCTGGCAGCCCATGACCAGCGGACGCAGCATCGATTTCATCGCCAAAAACGGCATCAAGGGCATGACCGCCCTCAGCGGCGAAAAAGTCGTTGACGGGTTCTTCAACACCTACCGCGACATCGCTCAGGAAGCCGGCCGAACGCTGACCTTGGGACAGGACATGGCCCTTGGATTCGGTTTCTACATCGCCGACACACAGGAAGAGGCGATCGAGAAGCTCCGGCCCTTCCATGATGAACGCTACAAGTGGTTCGCCCCCTTTGGGCTGGTGCGCTACACCGACGAGGAAGGCCGCATGTGGGGCAGCCCCGGCGCGCCGGCCCGCACTCCCATGGTGGAAGACGGCGTGCAGCAGAAGGCCTGGATCTGCGGCCCTCCCGAGCATTTCGTGGAGACCCTAAGGTACTTCGAGGAGAAGTATCCCGGCCTTGAAGACATAGTTCTTCAGTGGCCGGAGGGCATGCCGTGGTATGAGCTTAGCAAGCAACTGGAGATCTTCTCCAAAGAGGTTATTCCGGCGTTTGATAAGCGGAATTAAACCAGGTATTCAAATCGAAGTGATTCCGGCATTCAATAACCGGAGTTAGCACCAGCATCTAGAATCACCGAGGGCACGCCCAACTTAGCAGGCATGCCCGGCACAGGAGCGGCCATTGGCGGACCCAGAGCATGTAACCCTGGCCAGGTCCGGACCCAGCGAGATCTCCCGCTGGCGGGAGGCTACCTGGCGAAGACCCAACACCGAGAAGCCCCGTTATTCGCTCGGTTACCGGCTGGAAGACCGGTCCGCGGGCGAAACATTCACCCCTGATTACGTCTATGGCCGGCCATCCCTGGACCTGTCGGGCGCCATGTTGAACGCGGCCAAGTTGCCGGGGGCCGACTTGTCCCACGACGATCTTAGCGGCGCTGATCTCACCCAGTCGGACCTGCATCAGGCCGACCTTTCCGGCGCGAATCTTCAGGGGGCCCACCTCTGGCGTTCCAACCTCTCAAGGGCCAACTTCAACGAGGCCAACATGGCCGGCTGCACCCTGGGCCGCACCAACATGTCCAACTGCGTCCTAAAGGCGGCAGATCTTAAAGGGGCCAGCATCGCCTTCGCCAACCTTTCCTATGCTGACCTGGAACGGGCCGATCTTTCCGGGACCGACCTCAGCCAGACCGACCTTTCCTGGGCCAATCTCAGCGGCGCCAACCTTCGCGGCGCCCGTCTCATCGGCGCCAACCTGGACATGGCCGACCTGACCGGGGCCGACCTACAGGGCGCGACGATCATCAATACCAAGTTGAACAGCACCAGCTTCAGCCAAGCTGTATTCGGGGTAACCATCATCGCCAATTGCGACCTGACGCGAGTCATTGGCCTTGATGACGTCCGGCACGCCGGACCAAGCATGATCTCCCTGGATACCCTTTCCCGGTCCAGGGGCCAGGTTTCCACCGGATTCCTGGAAGGGGCTGGGGTACCACCGCTTCTGGCCACCGCCCAGGACGCCTTCAGAGAGTCTGGGATGACCTACACGCGGGTGTTGCTGCTGGGGTCGGAGAATGACGCTGAATTTGCCGCCAAGATCAAGGCCGGTCTTGCGGAGGCCCAGGTCCCGAGTTGGACCATCGCCACCGATGACGAAGCGTCGCTGCAGTCCGGCGCGACGAACCTGGACAACGCCGTCTACTATGACCGGTTGGTGCTGCTCTGCACCGCCCAGTCTCTGGAGAACCCCATCACCAGCCGCTATTTCGCCAGCCTGCTTAACGGACAGGGCCCGTTGATGGTCGAATCGTTGGTGGCCTTGGCGGCCGACGAGATCTTCTACCAGCGTGAGGACCGGCTGTGCTCGGGACTGCGGGACGGTGTAGTGGTGGACTTCCGGGGGTGTGATGACGAAGCCCGCTTCCAAGAATCGCTTGCGGCGCTCGTTCAAGAGTTCGCGAAGCCCAGTCAGAATTCCCCGCCCTTCTGAGTCCGCCGGACTATTCCACCGGCGTCCCGTTGGCCAGCATCAGGCAGGCCTCCCCCCATTGGTTGCTGTTCGTGATCTCCCAGGCGTCACTGGACCCAGCAGGCTGCAAACGGAGCCCTTCATTTCCGCCGTAGACCAGCAACACCACGCCCTCGCCAGAGTCCTCGGCCAAGGCCGACATCGCGGCGCAGGGACCCTGGGAACTCCAGCCGGTAACTCGGCACCAGAGGTCTTCGCCCATGGGATCTGTGGCGAACACCCGCATCACCTCGATCGGATCGCTTAACAGATCGAACATCCGGTGCAGGTCCAGAGGGCTATTCTCCCCGCCCACGACTTCCACTTCGACCAGCATAAATTTCGGCTCCCCGCAACGTTTTTCCCATACTATCATCCGGCCCGGCTCCTAATAACAAGGTGCGAGACGGCCATTTAATCGGTACCTGATGGGCCACCCGATGGGGCTCTGGAGGACGGATGTTAATACGTGTTTGCGATATATCTAGGATAAAAGTAATGGATAAACTTGGTGGGGGGTTCCTTGGAAACCGAAGGTAGGGACGGCTACGCTATGGGGCGCCAAGACGCTACACCATTTAATGGAAAAGGAATTTCTCCGGAGAAGATAGATGCTAAAAACCCCTGAACAAAGTATTTTCGATGAGGTTAACCTCTTTTTCGACGATTCCGCCGACAGACTGGACCTGAACGATGGCCTGCGGGAGATGCTGAGGCGGCCCTGGCGAGAACTGCTGGTGCAAGTGCCGGTCCGAATGGATGACGGCCAGGTACAGGTGTTCAGCGCCTCCAGAGTGCAGCATAACGCCGCCCGCGGCCCCTACAAAGGCGGGGTCCGCTACCATCCGGAAGCCGACCTCGAAGAGGTGCGGGCCCTGGACTCGCTCATGACTTGGAAGACCGCTTTGGTCGACCTGCCGTATGGAGGCGCCAAGGGCGGAATTCAAGTGGATCCGGGGCAGCTTTCCACCAGCGAATTCAACCGGATGACCCGGCGCTACACTCAGAATATCGAACACCTGATCGGTCCCAACCGGGATATACCGGCCCCAGACATGGGCACCAACGCCCAGACCATGGCCTGGATGATGGACACCTACGGGCAGTTGCACGGCCACACTCCGGCCATCGTGACCGGAAAGCCGGTGGAGATGGGCGGATCCTTGGGCTGTGAGTCGGCAACCGGCCGCGGCGTGGCCTACCTGCTCCAAGAAGTTGCCGTCGACCTGGGTCTGAACACCAATGGGGCCAAGATCGTGGTGCAAGGCTTCGGGAACGTCGGCTCCTGGGCCGCCCGGCTGATCCATGACAGCGGCTGCCGCGTCATCGCCGTGAGCTGCGTCGACGGCGGCCTATACAACGCCGCCGGCCTGGACATCGCCCGGTTGCAGCAATACCAAGAGCAGACCGGCGGGATACTGGGATTTGACGGCGGCGGCCCAATATCCAACCGTGAGCTTCTGGCATTGGACTGTGATGTATTGGTCCCGGCGGCCATCGACAACGTCATCACCGAGGACAACGCCCATGACATCAAAGCGCACCTGATTCTGGAGGCGGCAAATCATCCGATCACGCCTGAAGCCGACCGAATTCTCAACCAGGGGGTGTCACGATTCTGCCGGATATCCTGGTCAATGCCGGCGGGGTGATCGTGTCCTACTTCGAGTGGACCCAGAACCTCCAGGAGTTCCGTTGGGAGGAGAGCCGGGTCAACGAAGAACTCAAGAAGACCATTCTCAAGGCCTACCACGCCGTCTGGACCCGGAGCATCAAACAACAGATCACTCATCGTCAGGCGTCGTTCGACATCGGGGTGCAAAGAGTGGCGCGGGCAGTCGAACTTCGCGGGTTCGTTTAACGAAGCTGTCAGCTAACAGCCATCAGCCGTCAGCTTTTGGCCGTCATTCGATTCTTTCATTCTAGGGCCAACAACGCTTATCGTTCCGAGGCCAACAATGGTGGTCATTCCGAGGCATCAGCCGAGGAATCTCATTGCCTTGGGAACAAGCGCCGGTCAGACCCAATCAGACCCTTCGCCAGGTGTGACGATGGGCGGACAGGCCTGCTTGGAGAAAGCGAAAATCTCCCAACCCCCTTTACGAAAGGGGGCTCTTTGTAAAAAGCCGAAATACAATCTTTCCTGATAGTTGATAGCTGACGGCTCGTATTGACACCCCGCAGGCCTCTCCGTATCATTCCCTCAAAGGTGAATCCGCCATTTTCAGGCACGGACTTTCACCGCAAATCTGCTGTCTCAGGCATCACTGAGGGGGTGCAACGTGGCAACCGGAATAAAGTCCTACCGTCCCACAGTCTCAGGGTCGACCCACATGGTTACCGCCGGGCATTACCTGGCTACCGCGTCGGGCTACCGGATATTGGAGCAAGGTGGCAATGCCACCGACGCCGGTGTGGCTGCCGGTATCACCCTGAACGTGGTGCTGCCCCAGTGGACCAACTTTGGCGGCGTGGCACCGATCATCATCCATGACGCCCAGAAGAAAGAAACGGTCGAGATCAGCGGTCTGGGACGTTGGCCGAAAGCCGCCAACATCGACGATTATCTGGCCAAGTTCGGCGGCGACCTGCCAGCCGGTATCCCCCGTACCGTGACCCCCGCGGGCGCCGACGCCTGGATGACCGCACTGAAATTCTACGGCACCATGACCTTCGAGCAGGTGGTTACACCGGCCATGGAACTGGCCGAGAACGGCTTCCCCGTGCCTGCCACTCTGGCATCGTATTTCGCCAAGTCGGCCGGCGACAGCATGACCCACGAAACCGATGACCAGGTGATGTGGCCGTCCACCGCCGAGATCTTCTACCCGGGTGGAAGGGCCTTCAAAAAGGGGGAGATTCTGGTCCAGAAAGACCTGGCCCGCAGCTTCAAGCGTCTGATCGAAGTTGAGAAGAAGAACGCTTCCCTAGGCCGGGAAGGCGCCATCCAAGCGGCTCGCGATTTCTTCTACAAGGGCGAGATCGCCGAGGAGATGGTGAAATTCCATCAGGAGAACGGCGGCCTGTTGACCATGGAGGACCTGGCAGATTTCCACGTAGGCGTCAACGCCCCGGCCCACGGCACCTACAAGGGGATCGACGTTTACACCTGCGGCCCCTGGTGCCAAGGACCGGTGAGCATCCAGGCCCTTCAGATACTCGAGGGCGTGGACCTGAAGTCCATGGGCCACAACAGTGCTGACTACATCCATGCGGTGCTGGAGGCCCTCAGCCTGGCGCTCAGCGACCGCGAGGCTTTCTACGGCGACCCCGATTTCGTCAACGTGCCCATGGAGGGTTTGCTGTCCAAGTCCTACGCCGAAGAGCGCCGGGCCATGATCGATATGAAAAAAGCCTTCGGCGAGATGCCTGAGGCAGGCGACCCCTGGCGTCACCAGGGCATGGAATCGCCCAACGGCAAGCCCGCCCGTCCGGAGCCTGTGGGCGGCGGACTGCAGGCCGACACCAGCTACACCGCAGTGATCGACCGCTGGGGCAACGCCTTCTCGGCCACGCCCAGCGATACCATCGCCTACAATCCGATCATCCCCGGTCTGGGGTTCATCGTCTCCGGACGCGGTTCCCAGTCTTGGCTGGATCACAACCACCCCAGCTCATTGCAGCCGGGCAAGCGTCCCAGGTTGACCCCCAATCCGGCCCTGGCCATGAAGGACGGCAAGCCGCTGATGCCTTTCGGCACGCCGGGCGGGGATGTGCAGCCTCAATCGATGGTCCAGTTGTTCTTGAACGTGGTTGAGTTCGGCATGGAAGTCCAGGAGGCTATCGAAGCGCCCCGCGTTTCCACCTGGGGCTTCCCCAACTCCTTCTGGCCCCACGCCTACAACCCCGGCTTCGTTGGGGTGGAAGGCCGCATCGCTCCAGACGTGGTCGAGGACCTGCGCAAACGGGGCCATAAGGTGGAAGTCTGGGACGACTTCACCCCGCGCATGGGTTGCCTTTGCGCCATCCATGTTGACCCGGAGCGTGGAAGCCGCAACGGAGGCGCCGACCCAAGGAGGGACGGTTACGCCATGGGGCGGTAGGCTCCCGATAGCTTTCGAAGGAAAGAGCCCCGTCTTTTTTCGGAAGGACGGGGCTCTTTTTGCGCCACCGGACCGGCTTCAACACGGCCATCGCCCTCACCCTAACCCTCTCCCTGAAGGGAGAGGGAATCCGTAGCCTCCCCCTGGAGGGGGGTCTCCCAGCCTGGACTCAATGAAAGGCGGGAAGTGACAGCAAATCTCGCCACCGGAGGTATTAATCCCCTCTCCCACGCATGGGAGAGGGTTGGGTGAGGGCGGCGTCTGCAGGCCATGCTCCCTCTGAAAACGACACCCCCTACTCCGCCGTCCGCCCACCGTCGATCACCAACTCGGAACCAGTCATAAATGACGCTTCGTCCGAGGCTAGGAAAAGGGCGCCGTAGGCCACGTCTTCTGGCCTTCCCAAGCGTTTGAGAGGCGTGCGGTTCATGCGGTCGGCCCGCTTGCCTTCTTGTGCCAAGAGACCCTCGGTCATGGGAGTCTCGATGGTGCCGGGGTGGACCGAGTTGGCCCGTATACCAACCGAGGCATACTGGATCGCCGTCGATTTGGTCAACAGCCGCACGGCGCCTTTTGATGCCGTGTATGCTGTCGTCTCCCGGCTGCCCACCAGACCCGCAACCGACGAGATGTTCACGATAGAGCCGCCTCCGGCATCCCGCATGGCTGGGATGGCGTGCTTGGTTCCCAAAAACACCCCTTTGGCGTTGATGTCCATCACCTGGTCCCATTCTTCCTCAGTGGTCTCTTCCACGTTGTGGGCCCGGTAGATGCCGGCGTTATTGACCAGGATGTCCAGCTTGCCGTAGCGGGTAACGGCCTCGTTCACCGCATTTCGCCAAGCCTCTTCGCTGCTCACATCCAGAAACACGAACACGCATTCCCCCCCCGCCTCGTTGATCTCGGCCTCCACCTTGCGGCCCTCGTCCTCCAACATGTCCCCGATGATCACCTTGGCGCCCTCTTGGGCGAATAGCTTGGCCTCCACCGCGCCCATCCCACGGGCCCCTCCGCTGATCAGTGCAACCTTATTCTCCAGACGCATGAAGTTTTCTCCCGTTATTTTCTTGGGCCGATTCTAACCCGTGGATACCCTGAGTCAAGGCGCCCCTTGGTCCCGAGACTCGATTGACCGGACTTTGGGCCGCCGATAGAATGGGCATGACGCTCAATGGAACCGACGCCAGCCACAATCCCTTCTGTAATGAACCCCCATCTCAGAACCTCGCTCGTCATCGTTGCTGCCCTGGCCGGCTTGATTCTGTTGGTGGCCTGCGGGGGTTCTGGGGAGCGCGCCAGGGACTTCGAAGTGGTCCAATTCAACGGCGAGACATTCCGGTTGTCCCAGGAGGCCGAGAGCCAGGTCGTGGTGCTGAATTTCTGGTACCCCAGTTGCCCTCCATGCCGAGAGGAGATGCCCGCCATCGAGGCGGCCTGGCAGGAGCTCAAGGACGAGCCCGTGCGCATCCTGGGTCTTTACGTTCCCCAGGGATTCGACTCTGAACGGGACGCACAGGACTTTGTGAACGAACTGGGGCTGACCTTCAGCTTCGCAACTGACCGACTGGCCCGGATCGCCGAAGCCTACGACTTCGACGCTTTTCCTAAAACCTATTACATCGACATGGACCGAAATATCGTCGCCACAAACTTGGGAATCCTGGAAACAGATGAGATCGTCCAGCAGGTCAGGGCGTTGCTCGGAGGCCCGGCGTCCTAGGCGGCCGGATATGGACGTCTTAGATTGGATACTGTTGGCCATCCGCTGGGGGCATGCCCTGGCGGCCGTGTCGTGGGTCGGCGGCGGGATCTTCTACCTGATGGTGTTGCGTCCGGCGGTCCAGCAGGCGAGGGGGCTGCCGGCGGAAACCAGCCGGAGCATCGGGGTCGAATTCCGGGGCCTGGTCAGCACCGCCATAGCGATATTGCTGCTAACCGGCGTTATATTGTCCGTCTCCAGGCTGACCGAGGACGCCGTAACCAGCCCCTATGTGGCCGTGCTGGTGGCGAAGATCGTTTTGGCGCTCTACATGTTTTACGTGGTCCGGTTCATGCGCCAAGACAGCTACCCCGAGGACCCAGAACTTGGGGATTCCCGGTGGCAGCGGCTGATGGGGCGTCTCACGGGCACAACAGCCCTTTTGGTGACCGGCGTCGTGGTGATAGGATTGTCTGACGTGCTGGACGGCCTGCTGGAAAACGCGTTGGGCTAGCTAAAAGGCGATGGAGTGAAGATGAAGAAAGACCTGATGGATATACTGGCCTGTCCCGTGTGCAAGGGCGAACTCGTCCTGCACTCAGAGAAGGACGAGGGCGACGAGGTGATAACCGGCAGCCTTGAGTGTGCCGCGTGCAACGAGTCCTACCCGATCGAGGAATCGATCCCCAATCTGCTGCCGCCGGACCTGCGGCGGGAATTGGCATAGCCAACCCCCGCCTGATGCCGGTTACGCTCCGGGAATGGCGCCCAATTGGACCAAGAGGCCCAGCAGGTCGATCTCGGACCATTGTTCGGCGATCTTGCCGCCTTCCAGCCGGTAGATGTGGATCTCAGTCCACCCTACCTGCTTCCCGGTTGGCGGAATGCCATTGAATTCCCCGGTGTGCGTGGCGCTGGTCTGAGTCCGTTCGATGACCTTATCACCGTCGGCTATCAGGTCCTGGACCGACGCATGAACGTCCGGGAACGCCGCCACGATCACCTGGCCCAACGCCTTGATCCCATCACGGCCCGCGGGCAGTCTGGGGTCGGTCAGATGATGGACGAAATTCGGGGTCATCAGTTCATCGACGATCCCATGGTTCGTGTTGTTCTTGAATTCCTCGATGAACCCGCTGACGACCTCCAGGTTTTCCTCCCGGATGTCAGCCGGCTTGGATGACTCTGATTCTCCGCATGCGGCGATCAACATCGCGGCAAACATGATTCCGATGAATAGAATGGGCGTCTTAAATTTTGACACAGATCTACCTCCATTTGCTTTCTACAGATTAAAAATCAACTAAGATAGGGGGGCGATAATCATTTGGCCCGCCCCGATATGATCGGGACGGGCCATCTGGGTTTTCCGGGGTGATTGTGGTTAGTCGGCGGGTTGGGCCATCGCCAAGGCGTCATCCCGGCTGACGCCCTGTTGGTGGACTGCTTTTCCGTGTTCTTGGACCAATTTCACCAACTCGTCGTCGGTGTCACCGGTGATCTTTTCCCCGCATGGGCAATTTACTACCTTGGCCATCTTGGACCTCCTATGGAGTTTGATATTGGATCGGGATCCACCGCTACAATACACATCTGTATTTGGCGAAATCTTGGCAAATGTTTGGAAAGCGATGGGGATAAGGGTCTACGTCACTGGCAGGGTGGCCGTTGAAGTTGACGGCCAGGTTGTGATCGACGAGCGCCGGTTCCGAGGTAAACAGAGCCGGTTGCTTTTCGCTTATCTGGTCTGCGAACGGAGCCGCCCGGTGGCCAAGGAGGAGCTGGCTTTGGTCTTGTGGCCGGAGGAGCAGTCGGACGCATGGGAGGCTGCCCTCAGCGCCCTCACCAGCCGGCTGGCGGCGTTGCTCTCATCCGAAGGTCTCGAAGACCTCGGAATGTCGTTCTCGCGCCAGTTCGGCCAGTACCAACTCAAGCTGCCCAGCGACAGTTGGGTCGACATCGAAGCCGGGAACTCGGCTCTCGACCGGGCCGAGGCCGCGGTGCGCAACAACGAGGCGAGAAATGCCCTGGGACCGACCGCGGTGGCGGCATCCATCGCCCGCCGCCCGTTCTTGCCCGGAGTGGACGGTTTCTGGCGGGAAAGCTTGCAGGGCAAGCTGGACCGTCAACTCGTCCGGGCGCTGGACTGCCTGGGAGAGATGCAGTTGGAGATCGGCGAGCTGCAGACGGCCTTGGAATCGGCCTTGGAAGCCATCAAGTTGGACCCCTACCGGGAGCGCACCCACCGAGCCCTGATGCGGGCCTACGCCGCCACCGGCAACCGGGCCAAGGCCGTAGCCGCCTACCACGAGTTCCGGGAGTTGCTGGCCTCCGAAGTCGGCACAGACCCGGAGTCGGAGACCGAGGCGCTGTACTTGGAGATTCTGGGTTAAGCGGGCAGCCGCATAACCGAACGATGCAAAAGGCCCCCGTGATTCCTCGGAGGAACGGGGGCCTTTTTTGCCTGGAGCGAACTTGGGTCTAACCTTCGCCGGTCAGAACCCGAACGACCATGGGAGCCAGTTCCTCGGCCCTGGCGCGGAGGGCTTCCCGGGATAGGTTCTCGATGGGGTGCTGGGTGAAGATCGTCGGGTAATCGGGCGCTCCCCACATCTTGGCCATTCCCTGCGCCGTCGGCACAAACCGGTCGGTGCAGATGGTGGCCGAAGGTATGCCGGCGTTCTCCACGTGAATCCCGTCGTGCACACTGCACGCACTGCACGACCCTCAATCACCTATCGCGATGATCACCGAGTCCACCTTCTCAGTCAGCTCCTTCAAGGCCTTGGGGTCTGCGGGGCGGGAGGCGCTGGGCTTCCGGTGCCACTGCACATCGGATATCTCGTAGCGCGTCCTAAGGACCTCTGCAAGTTCTTCAAGAAGAACATCGGCGTTTCGCTTGCTGTCGTCGATTATCCCCAGCCGGGTGCCCGCCAGGCTGGCCAAACGGGGCGCGCCGTCGAAGGGCGCCACAATCGGCTGCGTGACCGGGTTTACCAGTACATGTTCAGTCTGGGCCATTTGTTTCCCTCTCTCCGCGCCCTATTGGGACGCTTTGGTGGTCGCTACTTGAATTGTGGCGGCACTGCCGTGAAAAATCAACGGCTTGCGCGGCGGACTTACTCGTTGGAATACTCGAAGGGGCAGAACTCCCCGTATTTGCCGCTGTAGTCGTATGATTTCCCATCGATCTCAAAGGTAAATGTCTCAGCAGAGCACAGCTCGGTAATGTTGGCCGTGAACCCGCTAGGCTTGGTGAGCGTGGCCAATTCGTCCTCTCCCGTCACTGGATTCTTCATAGCGCCCAACCGCAGGTCCAGCACGCCGGGTATCCTCAACGAGCTATTTATGCCGTCGAGTTTCAGGTCGAATGGCTTGTAGGCGAACCCCAGGAAATTGGGGCACAGTTCATGGAATATCCCGAAGGGCGGCACCTCTTGGAGAATGGTCTCCACGGCTCCCCGCTGGTCTGGAGACAGTTGTTCGTCGATCACATAGAAACCGGTGCCGTTTCCCAGGTGGACGGCTTCGGGAAAAAGGGCGAACTGGCCAAAGGTCGTGTTATCGAGAGAGACCTCGTCGTAGTGCCCGGTCTCCACGTGCAAGAAATAGGACCCCTCGCAATTTCCGTACGATGGCGCTATCTCAAAATTACAAGGGCAGCCCCAGTCGCAGTTGCAGCCGGATAGCAGATGGCCCTTGAGGGAATATTTTTCTGCTCCGGCAAATCTCTTCCCTAGATTATCTGATCAGCTTGGTCACGGCGGTTGAGCCGACCTTGGGACCCCAACTGGGGATCACCGAAGACATATTGGCCTCCTCGCCGCCGGCGAAGATCAGCAGGATATCGTCAGGCTCTGGGATTAGCGAAATCATGGTCTCCGTGTCGGCCGGTTCCGGGTCGCCGCTCAGGACCATGGCCGCTTTCAACTCGGCCACGGAACGTTGTGTCCGGGCATGGATGAATTCTTTGACTTGGGCTTTGGTCCAATCCTTCCATAGGCTTGAATTGCCCGCGATGGTGACTACGATCTGCCCCTGCCGGATGCCGATGCCCGTGTCGCCTACCGAACCGGAAGTGGACATGTTGCTGCCGAGGCTGGATGCCGCGTCGGCAAGGGCGATGAGGATAGGCTCAGGATGTCCAACGGCCCTCACCTGCCGGGGCGACTCCCCGGCGAAAACGGTTACGGTGCTCTGGTCTGCTGTGAACCCGCGTTCGACATGCAGCGGGGTCCAATGGGTCTCAGTTTCCGCCTCGGCGATGCAATATGTGAACTTGCCGGGATGGCCGATGACACTGCGGTCGAAGACGCCGGGGATGGCGGCGCAGGCGTTCATCAGGATCAACCTTATGGCGCGGCCGATGGTGGCGTTGGCACGGTTCCCCGGACCGAACAAGTTGTTTCGGGAATTGATGTTCAGTTCTTTGGTCACTGGACCGTTCACGATGGAAAGTATGGCGGCGCCACCCATGCTGGACGACGGCCCCACCAGGTTGAATATAGGCTCCAACATGGCTTCCGTGGCGGCCAGCACCACCGGCATGAATTCGGGAAGGCACCCGGCCATCACCGCATTTGCGGCCACTTTGCCGACAGTTATCTCGCGGCGGCGCTCAGGGAGCTCACCGACCACGTCATTAGACGGCCGACCGGAACGCTCGATGAATTCCCCCACCCGTTGTTCCGTGGGCGGGACCACCGGCAGACCGTCGGTCCAACCCAACTCATAGCAGCGCTCGATGGCCTCCAAGGCCGAGTCCCATTGAACAGTAGTCGTTTCGCCGGTAGTGGTATCGCCTGAATCAGGCAAGATTGTTGTCCTCCGTTACGTGTCTACCCGCCTCGCGGCTTTTGTCATTCTGATCCTTCCGTGGAAGGAGAAGAATCTCGTTGCTGTGGTAAAAGCACCCTTCAGTTTGTTCCAGGTGACTGTACCGGAGGCCATTGCATCTGGAGACTATGTTAATCCCGAGAAGTAGCCCTCATCCTAACCTTCTCCCGTGCGCGGGAGAAGGGACTACTTAATGGCTGAAAGCCGACCGCTGATAGCTACCGGCTATTTCGCCACGGTGTACTTGGACAGCGACCGCAGTTCCTTGGGCGGGTCCATGTGGGAGCCACGGATCGTGTAAGACACTTCGGCAACGTAAATGGAACCCTGGGAGTCGACGGCTATGCCGTGAGGGGCGATGAATTGTCCGGGGCCTTCCCCTTCATTCACGTCGCCGAACTGGCTGACCAGGTTGCCTTTCAGGTCGAAGATCGAGACGCGGTGTCCCAGGCCGGGGGCATCGTCCACGCCGCCCATGCCGTTCAACTCCCCGACATAGATATGCTCGCCCCAAAGGACCATGGAGTCGGGACGGTGGATGTTGCTCCACATGGTCATGAACTTGCCATCGGTGTCGAAGAGCTGGATCCGGTGGGCTTCCCGGTCCACTACGTACACGGTGGCGTTGCTGTCGATGGCGATGTTGTGGGGGCGGATGAATTGCCCGGCGTCGATTCCGGGGCTGCCCCAGGAGAACTTGTACTCGCCCTCGCCGGTGTAAACGTGGATTCGGGAGTTACCGTATCCGTCCGACACATAGATGTCGCCGTTTCCGGGGTGGATGGCGGCGGAGGTCGGCCGGTTGAATGGCTCGCCGCTCCAGCGGGGCTTGGGATTGTTTCGCTCACCGATCTCCATCAACTTCTCGCCGTCGGCGCTGAACTTCTGGATGGTGTGGATGCCGTCATCGGCGCAGAGCAGGGAGTCGTCGTGGGCGATGTACAGACCATGTGTCCGGGTCTCGCTGAAATGGCCTTTACCGAAGGACCGGATGTAGTTCCCGTCCCGGTCCAGAACGATGATTGGTTCCTCGCCGCGGGTGAGGACGAAGACGTTGTCGTGGGAGTCGATTGCGACGCCCGGACACTCTTTGAAGGACATGCCGTCGGGCAGTTTGGCCCAGTTCTCAACAAAGTTATATCGGAAATCACCCTTACCGTAGACTTCTGGCATGTCGTGCACCTTCTGTTGTTTATCGATTTTTAGCTGCGTCTCCTACCCTGGGGAAAGTGGCACGGGCAGGCATGATTATCCTAAGTGTGGCTGATTCAGGTGTCAATGGCCGCGGCAGAACACCCCCGTATCCCAGTATTCACACCAACCGGCAGGTAACAACAAAGGGAACGAAGACAGTTAATTTCTGATTAATCGACCCTCGGTAAATGTCACCCTGAGTGGAGCGAAGGGAATGCACGTTTTCGATGCTGACCGCTGACCGCTGATTGCTGCCGGCTACTTCAAAACCTGTCCGCCCTCGCCCTTCAGGTAGTCGGCGGTGCGTAGAGCTAGGGCCTGGATGGTGGGTGTGGGGTTCACGCAGGCGGCGGTGGTGAAGATGCTGCCATCGATGATGAACAAGTTGGAGACATCGTGGGTCCGGCCCCACCGGTCCACCACTGACTTGTCTGGGTCTTCCCCCATCCGGGCTGTGCCCAGCAGATGCCAACCGGCGTTCCGGCGCAGGTTGGACGAGAAGACCTTCTTGGCCCCGGCGGCTTCCATGATTTCCGTGGCGCGGGCCACCCCGTGCTCCAGCATCTTGGCGGTGTTGTCGCTGACGGTGTAATTGATCTTGGGCGCGGGAATACCGTCGCTGTCGGTGAGTTCAGGGTCTAGGGTTACCACGTTGTGCTCTTCAGGCAGGTCCTCGGTCATGATCGCGATACCCACCGAATGGCCGAACCGCTCTTTGAATTCATCGTGGTGATTCTCGCCCCAGGCAACTCGCTGCCCCATCAGACCGCCCAGAACCGCGGGTAACGGCGCGCCGGCGTAAGCCAGCACCTGGAGGTCATAGCCGCGGATGAAATCGTGGTTTGGGTTGGTCTCGTAGAACTCTTGGCTCAGCATAGTGCTGCCCCTGGGTCCGTCATCCTCCATCCCCAGGTCTTCCTCGAAGATACCCAACACCGCGCCAACCGGGTGGTGCATCAGACACTTGCCCACCAGGCCGCTGCTATTGGCCAGTCCGTTGGGGAAAAGGGCCGAGGTCGAGTTCAAAAGCAACCGGGCGGTGCCGACGCCGTTGCAAGCCAACACGACGGCCTTGGCCTTTTGTTCCTTCAATTCGCCGTCTTGATAATAGAGCACCCCGGTGGCGTTGCCGTCATCGTCGATGGTGATCTCCCTGACCCTGGCATGCGTCTCAAGGCGTGCGCCATATTCCAGGGCGGCGGGCCAGTACGTCAGGTCGGCTGAGGCGAAAGACCGCAAGAAGTTCCCCATATCCGGGTCGCGGCCATGGTGGCTTACCGACGAGACGGCGGTGTCCGAGGCCCACCAGTGCCAGCCCAGCTTATCCAGGGCTTTAGCGATCAGCCGGCCGCTGGCCTTGATCGACAATGGAGGGCAGGGGCGCTCCGGTTTTTCCGGATAGGCCGGGTCTCCCCTAAGGCCAGAAATGCCCATCATCCCGTCGTTCTCGTCGTAGTAGGGTTCCAGCTCCTCATAGGTTACGGGCCAGTCGTCGGCCACACCCTCCAGGGTCTTAACCTTGAAGTCAGACGGATGGAACCGGGGGAAATGTGCGCCCCAGTGGATCAGGCTACCGCCGACGGCGTTGTACATCAAGGGCGCGATCGGCGTTCCATCCTCGTTGATGGGGTAGTCCTCAGGCAGTCCTCGAAAGCTAGGGTTCGGATGGAAATCCGTCTGCGAGTGGATCTGAGCGTCGTTATCAGACGTGGGAAAAGCGTCGGTGGGGACCCACCCTCCCTGTTCCAAACAGACGACATTTATCCCTGCCTGGGCCAGGCTCCAGGTGAACGCCGCCCCGGACGCCCCGGCGCCGACGACGATCACGTCGGCGATATCCTCGCTCTTGGCCATAATCCATCCTCACATGTTTAAGGGTCCCGATCGCCTCGGGACCCCTGCGTACTGACTGCTGACCGCTGAAAGCTGTTAGCTTTTTATCGTCGCTCGAACATGGCGGCAACGCCCTGACCGCCGCCCACGCACATGGTTTCCAGGCCGAACTGTGCGTCCTGGCGCTCCATCTCGTTAAGCAAGGTGGTCAATATGCGGGCGCCGGTTGCGGCGATGGGGTGGCCCAGGGAGATGCCCGAGCCGTTGATGTTCAGGTTGTCATGGTTGGGTAGTTTCCACTCGCGGAGCACCGCCAGCACTTGGGCGGCGAATGCCTCGTTGAGTTCGATGACATCCATATCCTCCAGGGACATGCCGGTCTTTTCCATCAGCTTGCTCACCGCGGGAACCGGGCCGATGCCCATGGTGGCTGGGTGACAACCGGTCACAACCCAGCCCTTGAGGAAACCCATGGCTTCAAGACCCAATTCTTCCAGCTTGTCTTCGGCCACCACCAAACAGACCGACGCCGCGTCGTTCTGGCTGCTGGCGTTCCCGGCGGAAACCGTGCCGTCTTTCATCACCGGGCGAAGGCGGCCCAAGACTTCCATCGAACTGTCATTCCGGGGTCCTTCGTCCTTGTCGAAGATCACCGGGTCGCCGCGCCGCTGGGGAATCTCGATGGGGACGATCTGGGAGTCGAACTTTCCCGATTCCTGGGCGGCAACTGCGCGCTGGTGGCTGCGCAGGGAGTACTCATCTTGTTCTTCCCTGGAAATCTCATACTGTTTGGCCAGGTTCTCGGCGGTCTCAACCATGCCGGAGATGACGCCGAACCGGTCTTCAGGGGAGATGGTCTCCCGGGCGCGGGCCAAGCGGTCGTGGAGGGTGATGGAACCGAATCGAGCGCCCCACCGGGACTCATTCACATAGAATTCGGCGTTGCTCATGCTCTCAACGCCGCCGGCGATCACGACGTCGGCATTCTCTGTTTGGACCATCATGCAGGCGTTCAGGATGGCTTGCAGGCCCGAGGAGCAACGGCGGTCAAGTTGGTAGCCTGGCACCTCGATGGGAAGGCCGGCCTTGAGCAGGGCCAACCGGCCGATGGCCGGGTTCTCGCCGCTGGGATACCCATGGCCCAGAATGACATCGTCCACCTTGGCCGGGTCCAGATTGCTACGCTCGAGAGTCTCTTTGATCACGGTGCAAGCCAGTTCTTCGGCTGGGATATCTTTTAGGGCCCCGCCGAAATTGCCCACCGCGGTGCGGACCGGTGAAACGATGGCTACGCGTCGCATAAATCACTCCTAAATTGCCCCTGAAAATCGTTCCCGTAATAATAACGTTTTTATCGCGGATGTGTCGAATGTCAGAGGCTTGCCCGGTCAAATAAAAAGGGCCGGTGGATCCTGCACCGGCCCTTTCCTGGGGATATATCTGGGAATCCGAATCGTCCGACTGATGGGCGCATTACAAGTTGCCCGATTTCCCGTCATGTCTCCCTCGGTAGACATAATCTCACGAGAAGTATTACGGCGGTATTAAGGGATATTGGGGTTGTCTGGGAAATAGAAAAAGGCCACGCGTCTCAGGAAGAAACGGCGGCCCTTTTCAATGGGGTTTGGGAAAGTTATCTTAACGGCCAACTCCTAAGTTGAGCAATGGGCCGGTGTCAGAAGCCGCCGGATATCGCTCGTTTCAATCTCGCGATCTGATTTAGATCTGACCTTGAATGGTATAACTCGCAAGCCGATTCGCTACATAAATCAGTCCTGTATCGCAAACGCTCTTGGATCAATAAGTAACCGAAATCATCACCGGCCGCGGATCGATATGGTCGCAAATAAACCTCGGAAAATATCAAAGCCCCAGTCCAATCCCAATACCGAAGCCACCGGAGATTCCCAATTCCGGTCTCTGATAGAGACCGCCCTCGACATCGTCGCCGTACTGAATAACGATGGCTCCATCAGCTACCTGAGTCCGGCCATAGAGAGGGTCACGGGTTTTGCTCCCGAAGAGCTGATCGGCAAGAACGCATTTGATTTCATGCACGAAGACGACGCGCGTGAGCAGTTCAAAGCCTTCAGTGCCGTGGTGTCAGCCCCCGGTATAGCCACAACAGGAGAGCCTCATTCCTTTCGTTTCCGTCACAAGGACGGTCACTGGGTCCTACTCGAGTCGATCAGCACCAAGTTGCCGAATGGCCCTGAGGCTCCCGGGATAGTGGTCAACGCCCGGGACCTCACGGGCCACATGCGGGCCCATGAGACCATGCGTGAAATGGCTGACCGAGAGAGGCGGCTCGCCGAAGAGCATGCTGTCATCGCGGAAGTTGGCCGGTTGATTGGCTCCACACTGAATATCCAAGAAGTATTCGAGTTAGTTGCGGCCGAAGTAAGGCGTCTGATCAGTTTCGACATGATTGCCGCCAGCTTTATCGACCATCCCCGCCAGACCACAACCATCAGATACTGGTCTGGGCCTGCCGATTACCGGTTAAATTTCAGGCGGGCCGTGCCTCTCAGCGGGACTTTAACCGGTGAGGTTGTTGCCAGCGGGAAGCCGGTCCTGGTTAATGGGACATCCAGTAAGAACCTGCGGAAGAGGTTCGTCCATCTCTCCGATAGCAATCTGGGACAGGCCCTTTCGTGGCTCGGTATCCCTATGGTGAACCGCGGCGAGATGATCGGGTCGCTGCTCTTGTTTCCCTCAGAGCAAGGAGCATTTTCCGACCAGGACATCGCGTTGGCTGACCGCGTCAGTTACCAGATCGCCGGGGCCATAAATAACGCAGAGCTGTTTGATGGTTTGAAAGTGGCCGAGGCCGAATTGGCGGGTAGTGTGATTGAGCGGAGTAGGGTTGCATCTAAAAGCGAGGTTATCGCCGAGATCGGCCGCATCATCAGCTCCACTCTGAACATTGAAGAGGTCTACGAGCCATTTGCCGATCAGATGCGGAACCTGATTGAGTTCGACTGCCTGTCGATCGGCGTTGTCGAGGGTGACAGCGGACCAAAACGAGTTGCACATTTGGGGGGCGACGCTATTCTGGGTATCCCCATCGGCTCGCCGGTTCCAGATGAGGGCAGTATCACCGGCGAGGCGACCAATCTCAGGCAACCCATCATCGTTCAGGGGCTCTCAGAAGGGGAACTCCAAGAAAGATTCCCCTTCGCAGTCCTTAGTTACCAGGCAGACGCACGGTCTTGGCTGTGCGCACCATTGGTCAATCGCGGCGAGGTAGTCGGTGCATTAATGGTGGTCTCCAAAACAGAGAATGCGTACAAGCAGGGCGACATCGACTTGGCGCAGCGGGTTGGCGACCAGATCGCCGGAGCGATTGGAAGCGCTCTACTCTACGCAGACCTCAAGAATACTGAGGCCGCCTTGGCCGAAAGCAACGACCGCAACCAGATGATCTTGGAAACAGCCCACGACGCGTTCGTGGGAATAGACGAAACAGGACATGTCTCCGCCTGGAACTCCCAAGCGGAGACGACATTTGGTTGGTCCGCCGATGAGGCGATGGGTCGGTTGCTTGCCGACCTAATCATCCCTGAACGCTTTGGCGCCCAACATTCGGCCGGAATCAGACATTTTTTGGCGACAGAGCAAGGCTCTGTCGTAAACCAGCGGATCGAGATGACCGCGAAACATCGTGACGGCCGTGAATTTCCGGTGGAGTCGACTATTTCTCCACTAAGATTGGGTGGCCGGTATCTGTTCAACGCATTCATCAGAGACATCACCGTCCGGAAGGAGTCCGAAGACGCCTTGAGACGCTCTGAGGAAAGGTTCCGGGCCGTCTACAACAACGCGCCGAATGGCATGGGGACCCGCACTTTGGACGGGGCCACGAAAGACCTTAACCCTGCCTTTTTGAACATGCTGGGTTACACTCTCGAAGAGATAATCAAGCTGGACCAGGAGCCTGGGACTCTGTACGACGCCAAGTATCAAGAGATCGAAAATCAATTGGTTGAGCGAGCTCTCCAAGGAGAAGACATCCCGCCCTACGAGAAGGAATACATTCGGAAGGACGGCACAACCGTATTCACCGAAGTAAGAGCCAGCCTGGAAAGGGACGAGCAAGGCAACCCCATAGGCATCGTAGCCGTGGTGACCGATATCACCGAACGCCGGTCGCTAGAACAGGAGATTGCCCAGTACACCCAGACTCTGGAGACTGCCAACGAAGAGTTGCAGCAACTGGGCCGGATGAAAGACGAGTTCATATCAACCGTATCCCATGAGTTGCGCACTCCCCTGACCTCGATCAAAGGCTCGGCTGAGATCCTGCTGACCTACGATGATGCAGACCGGGAAACCCAGATGGAATTCTTGAGAATCATCAACAAAGAATGCGACCGCCTGACCCGCCTGGTCACCGATGTTTTAGACCTTTCACGCAAGGAATCGCGTCAGATGAGCTGGGTCTGGGAGGAAGCGGACCTGCCGGAGATCGTGGCTGCAGCGGTGGATGGGACCCAATCGTTGTTGATGCAGAAAGACCTGTACATCAAGGTGGATTTGGACTATGGCCTGCCCCGCCTCTGGAATGACCGCGACCGCTTGGTCCAAGTAGTGACCGATCTGCTGAGTAATTCCATAAAATTTACTCCGCGGGGCGGGAAGATCTGGATCAACGCCAAAAACCTCAAGGCAACCTCATCAGACGGCTTGGGCGACAAGCTGGAGATCTGTGTTTCGGACACCGGCATCGGGATCCCGGAGTCAGAATACGAGAATATCTTCCAGAAATTCACTCAAGTGGGCGAGAAACTATCCGATAAACCGACCGGCACCGGACTGGGCCTTCCCATCTGCAAGGAGATAGTGGAGTTTTTCGGCGGGGAGATCTGGGTGAAGAGCACGCCGGGCAAGGGCAGTTCTTTCTATTTCACCGTGCCTGTTAACGCGAAAGAGCGGGTACGGGAGCCGGAAACCAAGCTCTAGCGCCCAGCGTGGACCGGAATTAATTCTCCTTGGGCCCGCTGATCAGGTCCAGATATTTATAACCCGAGCCGGTGTTGAAGAGCACCACCGATTCATCGGGGTCCAGGAACTTCTGTTGCAGCAGCTTTTTCAGCCCCACCAGGGTCGCCGCGCCTTCCGGCGCCGGGAAGATTCCTTCAGCCGTGGCCATCTCATACATGGCGGCGACCATCTCTTGGTCGGAAACCGCCAAGGCAGTCCCGCCGGTGGCTTTTATGGCCTCCAATATCAAGTAGTCGGCGAAGGGATGGGGCACCCGCAGGCCATCGGCTTTGGTGGTGGCGTTCTCCCACATCTCTGAGGTATCAGCTCCCGCGTTGAAGGCCCTGACGATGGGCTGGCAGCCGTCCGCCTGCACCGAGATGAACTTGGGTTGCTTACCCTGGATCCAACCCAGTTCCAACAGTTCTTTGAAGCCCTTGTACATGCCGATGATGCCGGTGCCTCCGCCGGTGGGGTAGATCATGGCATCGGGCATCTTCCAGCCGAGTTGCTGGACCACTTCCAGACCCATGGACTTCTTACCCTCGGCGCGGTATGGCTCTTTCAGGGTGGAGAGGTCAAACAGACCCAATTCCTTGGCCACGGCCACGGCCTCGCGTCCGGCGTCGTTGATCAGGCCTTCCACCAGGTTCAGTTCCGACCCAGCCACCAAAGTTTCTTTCTTGTTGGCGTCGGGTGCGTCCTTGGGCATGAACACCTTGGTTTCCATTCCGGCCCTGGCGCCGTAGGCCGCCGCGGCCCCGGCGGCGTTCCCGGCAGAAGGCATAGTGAACCCGTTAACTCCCAGTTCAACCGCCTTGGAAACCGCGGCGGAGATACCTCTGGCCTTGAAAGTGCCGGTGGGGTTAAGGCCTTCTTCTTTGATGTAAAGATTCCTCATCCCCAGTTTTTTGGCCAGGTTCACCGACTTTATCAACGGCGTGCCGCCTTCGCCCAGGCTCACGATGTTGCCGGGGTCGTTCACGGGGAGCAACTCGGCATACCGCCACATGGTGTCGGGCCGGCTGACCAGACTATCTCGATCGACCTCACGTCCCAGCTTGTCCAGATCATAGCGGGCGAACAAAACCTTCTCGCAGCAGGGGCTGACGCCGATCAACTGCTCGTGGGGATAGCTCTTGCCGCAGATGGTGCATTCCAGATGGCTGATATAGCTGGTCATGGGGTCCCTGATCTCCTTGCCTAGCCGGTCATTTTCCGAATCGCCCTTACTATACGCCAGGTAACTGCTTGCGGGACAGGGACGGCGGCGGCTTCTCTACTTGCCACCGGGCCGGTGGTTCAGTAACATGCCCGCTAAACGTCCGGCGCATTCGGTGGGAACAAGAAAGGAGAGCTATGAAACTGGTATTCTTCGACGATTTTAAACTCGGCATCGTTAAAGACGACACGGTGGTCGACGTTTCCGGAGCGGTGAGCGGTATCGATCACACCTCGCCGCAAGACCTGATCGGCAAGATCATCGAGAACTTCTCCCAGCACCGCGCCGCTTTACAGCAGGCGGTGGACAGCGGCCAGGGTACTCCCCTAAACCAGGTCAGGCTGCGCTCACCCTTGCCCAAGCCCCCCAACATAATCTGCATGGCTGTCAACTACATGGAGGACGGCACGCGGGACGAGCCGGCCCCGATAAACGCGTTCCAGAAGTCGCCCAACTCCGTGATTGGAGACGGCGACACCATGGTCCTTCCCGACATTCCGGCCACCATATTCGAGGGCGAGGCCGAATTCGCGTTGGTGATCGGCAAGCATGCCAGCAATGTGAAACAGGAAGACGCGTTTGACTACATATTCGGCTACATGAATTTCATCGACGGTTCGGCCCGTGGTCTGCAGGCTGGTGGAAACACCTTCTATCAGATGAAGTCCCGGGACACTTTCGCACCCATGGGACCCTATCTGGTTACCGCAGACGAGATCGACGACCCGCAGAAACTGTCGATAAATCTATGGGTCAATGAAGACCTGAAGCAGTCTTTCAACTCCGATGACATGGCCCATAAGATTCCTAGAATCATCGAGTGGGTCAGTTCCATCCACGAGCTGGAGCCCGGAGACGTCATCGCTACCGGCACCAACCACCGCGGCCTGAGTGCGTTCCAGAACGCCGACAAAGTCGAGCTGGAAGTGCAAGGCTTGGGAGTGCTGCATTTCAGCGTGCAAGACGACCTAAAACGCACCTGGCCCAGGACCACTCGACTGGAGATGGCAGATTCCGGCCGAGAGGGGACCGTCCCCCAGGACGGCGGGAAGTACGCCTAGGGTAATCACCGTTCTCCTTACACCGGAGAAATGAATAAGCGCCCGGAAGGCGGCTTTGCGATGGAAAACGGCAAGGCCGCCTTCGTCATTCCGGCGCAGGCGGTTCGACGGGCTCGTCACGAACGGGGATAAGTGAGAACACCGTTCGTCCTGAGGCCCTCGAAGGACGCGCGTAAGCCTAGGGGGAACTCGGTCCACCCCCAGCGGTGGTTCGACGGGCTCACCACGAACGGGTGGTTAGATGTCGTCCTCTCCTCCCGCCACTCCGTCGCAGACCGCAATCCCGGCATATTATTCTCTTTTGGAATGCCGATGTATAATCAGGTATCTTTTCGGATACTCGAACCAGGTGTAGGAGTGGCGTCATGGCCGACAAACCGACGATATCCATGGAAGAGTTCAAGTTCATGGCCGACCGGGCGGGTCTGGGCATGGACCAAGCGGAACTCGACCACCTGAAACCCATGTACGAGTTGTACATGGAATACACCGCGTTGGTGCACTCCATAAATTTCGGCCCCGAAGAAATGGTGGTGGAGTTTCACCCCGATTAACCGGCTGGCGGACCGGCTACCTAAAGACTGATCAATCAGAAACGGCGGTGGAGAAATGGCTACAACTGATAAGAAACTACACCATCTGACGATTCACGAAGCGGGCCAACTGCTGAAGGCCGGTGAGCTTTCCCCCGTGGAACTCACTCAGGCATTCTTCGACCGGATCGCAGAGACCGACGACCGGCTGCATTCCTTCATAACCCTCCTGTCCGATGAGGCCATGGCTGAGGCCCGCGCCGCCGAAGCGGAGATTCGCGGCGGCCGTTATCGGGGCCATCTCCACGGGATTCCCATCGCCCTCAAAGACCTCTACGACACGGCGGGGATACGCACCACCGCGGGCTCACGCGTCGACTTCGACCGAGTGCCCACCGAAGACTCGACCCCCACCGCCCGGCTGAAAGAGGCCGGTTCCATCTTGCTGGGCAAGCTGGCCATGCATGAATTTGCCTTGGGCGGCCCAGACTGGACAACGCCCTTCGAGCCTGCCTGCAACCCCTGGAACCTAGCCCACATCACCGGCGGTTCCAGCAGCGGCTCGGCCTCCGCGGTGTCATCTGGGCAGGCTATGGGCGCCCTTGGTTCCTGCACCGGCGGCTCCATCCGCGGCCCTGCATCCCTCTGCGGTATCGTTGGCCTGAAACCGACCTACGGCCGGGTCAGCCGGTCCGGAGTGGTCACCTTGAGCTGGTCTCAAGACCACGTCGGGCCCATGACCTGGACGGTGGAAGACAGCGCCTACATGCTCCAGGCCATCGCGGGTCACGACCCCAAGGACCCAACCAGCAGCCGCGCGCCGGTCCCAGACTACTCACTGTCCCTCCGTGAGGACATCAGGGGCAAAGTTATAGGGCTGCCCCGGCATTATTTCTTCGATCCAGACCCCGGCGTCAATGCCGAGGTGGTGGCCATCGTCGAGAAAGCGGTCGTGGAACTGGAGAAACTGGGCGCCAAGATTGAAACGGTGGAACTTCCCAGTCTGGAATACGTGCGTGCGGCCAACACCATCATCATGGTCAGCGAGGCCTACGCCTTCCACGAGCCAAACCTGAAATCCAGGCCCCAGGACTTCGGGGAGATCGTCCGGGCCCGGTTCCGCATCGGCGGACTGCTCAGCGCCGGCGACTATCTCCAGGCCCAACGTTGCCGCCAGTGGAGCAAAAGGGAGTTCGCCGAGGCGCTGCGGAAGGTCGATTTCTTCGTAACTCCGACCATGACCCAGCCTGCCCCAGCGTTCGAGGGTTACGACCCCAACACCACACTCATGGGCCGCAGTTTCACTGCTCCCTTCAACGTCACCGGACTGCCGGCCATCTCGGTGCCCTGCGGATTTACGGAGGCGGGGCTACCTGTTGGCATGCAGATCGCGGGCAAACCGTTCGACGAGCCTGGCGTGATCCAAGCGGCCTACACCTACCAGCAGCACGCCCGTTGGTACGAGCAGAGGCCGGCCATCTGACTGCTTGCCATAGACTTGGTCATACCCGATAATTGCCACGACCTTCCCAGAAAATCCCTAGAAAGATCCCGGCGAATGGAGGCCCTGATGTCCAAGATAAGCATGATCCATCACATAAATATCCAGATTTCCGACCGGCAGCGGACGCGGGAATGGTACGAGAGGGTTCTCGGCGCGCAGTTTCTTGACCGGGGCCCCAAGTTGAATCAGAGACAACTTCAATTTCGGATCGGCACCGGGGAGATACACACCAGCGACACGCCCGAAGTGATAGACGTGCCCCGGGTACACTTCGCCATAGAAGTGGAAGACTGGGACGCGATGCTCTCGCATCTGGATTCCGAGGGTGTGAGTTATTCCCGGTCGGCCGGCGGATCATTCACCCCAACGGGCGGCGATGATCCTCTCCATGGCCAGCGAGAGGACACCAACGAACACTACACTTACATCAACGACCCGGACGGAAATCTCATCGAACTGGTCTACCACCCCCTCGGCCTTGAAACTTCAAAGGGTGCAGAAGTAGGTCTGGTTACCGACGCCGATAACGTCCGGTGGACACAACAAGCGGGATTCGTCGAGGACGCCTACAAGGCTGAACCCGTCAAGTCGGCCTAAAGCTTTCTAGGATAGATGAAAAAGAGCCGCCGCAGGCCTGACAAACAGGGCCTGCGGTGGTTCTTTGCATGACTCACAGACGGCGAACCCGGTTGTCTGTAGTATCTACGGGCTAAGCCTAAACGGCGGGTAGACATCGGTTGCCAGCAAGAAGGCATACGCGCTGACCCGGTTGGACCAGCGCATCACGCCAACCACGAACTCGAACAGCCCCATCGGGTAGCGGCCAGTGACCAGGATCGAGACCCAAGCGATCAACACCGCGATGACCAATGCGATCCAGAGGAACGCCAGCACGATATAGTAGGGTATAGCCAAGAGCCATTTCATGATCGGTAGCCATGGGTTCAGGTCCCGCTCGACATCGGGATAGGGAATGTCCAAATGGACCGCCTGTTCTTCGTCTGTGGCGGGATACTGATCTCCCATCATGAACAGGTAGGCTGTCGCCCGATTGGTGAACCTAGTCAGGGCTAGGTTCCAGTCGAACCACCACCTCGGGTATTTCCTACGGAACACGATTATCAATAACGGGCCGAGCAGGAGGATCCCTCCGGCCGCTCCTCCAAATGAAGGCATCCCACCAGATTGACCGGAGATCACGGCAAGAACGATAGCAATCGGAATGATCATTATCAGTCTCAGGAAAACGGACATTCGGTCTCGGGGCTCTTCGAGATAATCTACCGAGAACTGTACCGGATAAGGGCCGTTTGACTGAGCCATACCGTTACCCCCAAAGGTGAGTATCTGCGAAAGATACCGGGCTGGATAATTTCAGTATAAAGACGCGAATTTTCTTGTTAGATAGAAAAACGTCACCGATTTTATGCAAATGGTAGATCACCGGAATCCGTGTTATTTTTTTCTGGCATTGCCTGGATTCCCGGTTTCAGCCCAGGCCAGGAATACCCTTGGAGCGTCCCACGGGTGGCCGGAAACCATGTAGAATTATGCGGCCGGCAGCTTCGATCAACACGCCGTCCGAAGGCAGATACGGAACAGATGAACACCAATGGCCTGACACTTAGCATCCTGGACCAGAGTCCGGTGCACCAGGGCGACGACGCCGCCCAGGCCTTTCAGCACACCATCGAACTGGCAGCCAAGGCCGACGGCTGGGTCTACCACCGCTATTGGGTGGCCGAGCACCACGGCTCGGACCGGGTGATGGGTTCATCGCCAGAAGTTCTTATCTCCCACCTGCTGGCCAAGACCAGCCGCATCCGCGTCGGCTCCGGCGGCGTGATGCTGCAACACTACAGTCCCTACAAAGTGGCCGAGAACTTCAATGTGTTGGCTTCACTGGCTCCAGGCCGGGTTGACTTGGGCATCGGGCGCGGGCCTGGAGGAGTGCCCCAATCGACAAAGGCCCTGCAGCAGGCGGAGGCCGGCGAACGGTCTATCGGCGACAAGATCACTGAACTGCGTAATTTCCTCGGAGGAGAGTTGCCCGAAGACCACCCGCTGCGCGGACTGATGGCCAGTCCCCAGCCTCCCCAGGCGGCCGACCTGTATCTCTTAGGAACCACGGTCTCCAGCGCGGAGATGGCCGCCGAGTTCGGCATGCCCTACGTATTTGCCCTCTTCCTGAACGGCGACCAAGAAGTTATGACCAAAGCCATGAAGACCTACCACGACCGGTTTGACGCCGCCGGGCCGGGTTGCAAGCGCGCCATGCTGGCTCTACCCGTGGTGGTGGCCGAATCCGCCGATGAGGCCGCCGCTTACGCCGCTGAGATAAAGGTCGTCCGCATAAGCTTAGAGAGCGGACGGACCCTGACCGCTGGAAACCTGGAGTCCGCCGAAAGGTTCGGCAAGCAATCGGGTGAGAAGTTCGAGATCAATGTGACTGACGCCCCGGTTGTCCACGGCTCGCCGGAAATCGCCCTAAAGAAATTGTTGGATATCCAGAGATTACATAACGTGGAAGAGATAATTGCGGTGACAGCCATCGACGATTTCCAAAAGCGGCTCCGCTCTTATGAGTTGCTGAGCGACGTATTGACCGAGGCCAACAAGGCAAGCATCCCAGACCAAGGACAGGAAGTAACATGACCGAACAACGAAAGATGCGATTGGGCGTTTTCTTCTCCGGCAGCGGCGGCAATATGGCCTCGTGGCGTCACCCCAGCGCAGTGCCCGACGGTGCGGTGAACCTGGCGTATTACCAGGGAATGACCCGCAGGGCTGAGGAAGCCAAGCTGGACTTCGCCTTCTTCGGCGACGGGTTGTATATCAGCGAGAAATCCCACCCGAATTTCCTGAATCGTTTCGAGCCTCTGACGCTGCTGGCCGCCCTGGCCATGGACACCACCCACATCGGCCTGGCGGCGACCCTTTCCACCACCTACAGCGACCCTTACACGGTGGCCCGGCAGTTCTCGTCGATCGATCATATGAGCAACGGCCGCGCCGGCTGGAACATCGTCACCTCACCCCTGGAAGGCTCCGCCGCCAATTACAGCAAGCCGGAACACCCGCAGCATGACCTGCGTTACCGCATGGCCGAAGAGTTCGTGGAAATCACCAAGGGGTTGTGGGACTCCTGGGAAGACGACGCATTCATCCGGGACAAGGAATCGGGCCGATTCATCGACCCTTCCAAGATGCACCGGCTGGACCACATAGGCGAGTTCTATTCGGTACAGGGACCGCTGAACATATCCCGCTCCAAACAGGGTAGCCCGGTGTTGATCCAGGCTGGGTCATCGGAGGCTGGGAGAGGCTTCGCGGCCAAGGTGGCGGATGCCATCTTCATGGGCCAATCGACCAGCTCCGATGCCGCTGAGTTCTACAAAGATATCAAGCAGCGTGCCGAAGACGTAGGCCGTAACCCCGGCGAGGTCTTGATACTGCCGGGATGCTCGCCCATCGTTGGGGATACCCAGGCCGAAGCCGAGGCAAAATACCAGGAGATCGCCAACTTGGTGGTAATCGAAGACGCTCTTAACTACCTGGGCCGTTATTTCAACGACATGGATTTCTCGCCCTATGATCTGGACGCGCCCTTCCCCGACCTAGGTGACTTCGGCCGCAATGGCTGGGAGAGCACCACTGACCGCATCAAGCAAGTGGCCAAGGAAGAGGAGTTGACTCTACGGCAGATGGCGATAAGGGCGACCACCCCAAAGCACGAATTCATCGGCACGCCCACCCAAGTGGCCGACACCATGCAGTCTTGGTTCGAAAACAGCGCCGCCGACGGCTTCATGCTGGTCCCCAGCGTGCTCCCGCAGGGCTTCAACGACTTTGTAGACCACGTGTTGCCCATCCTGAAAGAACGCGGCCTCTTCCGCACCGAGTACGAAGCCGACACTCTCCGGGGCAACCTGGGCCTACCCAAACCCGAGAACCGGTATTCGAAAAGCACCACCACGCAACGATAACTCCCTCTCCCATCTTTCGACGGAGCTCAGGACGAACGGTAAGGCGAAAATCAGTAGGCAAATTCCCCTCTCCCACGCATGGGAGAGGGTTAGGGTGAGGGCAAGCGCTCAGGAAAGCCCGGGTTGATCGTTAAGTAATACTTTTAAAAGCATCTAGGAGGCAGTCAATTGCCAACGCTGTTGGGCATCCACGGCTCGGTAACCAGACTGGGCCGTCTGCACCAGGCCCTCGAATCAGCCCTTGCGGCCGCCGCGGCTCATGACCCGTCGATTACCACGGAACTGCTCCACTTGGGAGACCACCAGATCTCTTTCGCCGACGGACGCCCTCCGGAAGCCTATGGCGACGACACCCAAAAAGTCCTTGAGCAGGTGACGGCAGCGGACATGTATCTCATCGCCACGCCCATCTTCCGGGCGTCTTTCACCGGCGCCCTGAAGAACCTGCTGGACCATATCCCGGTGGAAGGGATGATGGGCAAGGCCTGCGGACTCATCAGCATGGGCGCCACCGACCACCACTACCTGACCGTGGACACCCAACTGCGGCCGGTGCTGGCCTGGTTCGGGGCCCACCTGGTCCCAGGCCAAGTCTACCTGCAGTCGCAGCACTTTCAGGACGGGAAACTGGCCGACCCCAAAGCCATCGCCGGCCTGGAGACCTTGGGCAAGGCGGTGACCGCCCTCCACAAGTCTTTGGCAGGGAACGACGATTCTGCCGGACCGCCGCCATTGGCTGCTGCATAGAATAGTGGAAGCGATCGACACCACCCTGCGTCTGGAAACCGGGGGAGAGTCGGGAGAACTAGTCGGGTACGAAGTCCCCATCACCGCCTACCCCACCGAGTCGGGAAAGGTGATTGTCAACTCGCCGGGTTCCGGGGAGCTCAAAGACGGCCGAGAGGACCGCTGGAAGAACCTGGGGCATCACTTACAAGAACGCGGACTGGCCAGCCTGGTCACTTACAACGCTCCGAGGCCCGACTTCCAGGTCCAGTTGGAGTGGGAACCCTACTCTTACCAGGGCGCCAGTTGGAACAAGATACTCATCGAGAGCCTGTGCCACACCATAGACTGGTCGTTGGAGAACGCGGTGCAGCTCTGCGGAAATGAGTCCCCGGCCATCTATCTGACTGGGTTCTCCTCGGGCGGCTCGGCCGCGGGGGCCGCGGCCCACCGGTACCCAAGCGTTCAGCGGTTGTTGCTGCTCTCCACCTACGACAGCGTGGGCGACCCCTTCTATGAGGGCGTTTCAAACTTTACCGGCGACATCTACATGGTCTACGGCGACGAAGACCCTATGGCAGGCTACCTGGCCCGGATCCTGCGGACGGGAAAGTTTGCCGCCAAGTCCTTTCTGGTGAGAGAGGCCCCGGGATGCGGCCACCGGTTCGACGGCGAAGCCAACACAAGATTGATCACCCAAGCTTTCCACTGGGCCTTCGAAGGCGACAACAGCCAACCGCTGAACGCTGATGGCTGACGGCTAAATAAGAAAAAAGGAAGTTCAAAATGCCTAGAGAGACCATCTATCTCGGGGACCCCGAGGGCCAAGCGCTGGTCAAGGGGACTTGGAAGTACGCCCGGGGCTACGTGCCCGGTCAGCCCAACGAAGGGCTTGTCGAGCAGATCGAGGGCAGCCCGGCGCGGCTGGCCGACTACGACGATTCGAGTTGGGCGATCTGCCACGACCTGGCGGAGCGCAATTCCCACGGCTTCAGCTTCATGTGGTTCCGCATCAAGATTACCCTGCCGGAGACGGTCAACGGTCACCCGGTCAAAGGGACGCGCGTGCAGTTCGAGACCTGCATCGACGACTACGGCGAGATCTGGATTGACGGCGAGTGCAACCGCGACCGGGGAGCCATCCAAGGCTTCAACGTCCCCCAACGCGTGCTCCTCAGCGACAACCCATCCCCCGGCGACCAGCACACCATCGCCCTCCTAGCCGCCAACGGCCCCCTAGCCGCCCCCGGCGGCACCGTCTTCTGCCGCTACGCCAACCTGGGGTTCGAGTGGACGGGAACTGAGAGCGGACCAAACGGTCCGTAAGTCTTGTGACCGCAGACTAGTCCAGCCCATACGCTGGTGGAGATAGGGTCTAAGGCCGGTGACCAAGAAGTAGGCGCGTCCTTTCGCGGGAGGACGCGCCCGTTTTTTTCTGTCCGCCGCAATCAGATGGCTTGGAATCCGCGCCCACCATGCTAGACTCATCCGATCGTTTCGACCCCGGCCGGATCGACTACCACATTAACTAATCAGAGGGCGTATGGCTTCGACCGACTACGACATCATAACCATCGGTGGGGGACTGGGTGGCGCCGCTCTGGCGAAAGTCATGGCGGAGCACGGGGCCCGTGTGCTCGTGCTGGAATCGGAGCTTAACTTTAAAGACCGGATCCGGGGTGAAGTGATGATGAGTTGGGGGGTTGCCGACGCTAAAGCTCTGGGAATCTATGAGTGTATGAAAGCGGCGGGGGGTGTCGAGGTCGAATATGGGGAGCAATCTCAAGATCGCGGCGAACCGAACCGTCGGCACTATCCAACCTCCACCATTCAAGAAACGCCCCGGTTGAACATCTTTCATCCGGACCTGCAAGAGGCACTACTCGAGGCGGCCTCAGGTGCGGGCGCTGTGGTCCGTCGAGGCACTCGGGTCCAGAGGGTCGAACCGGGTGATTCCCCCAAAGTGATAGCCACATCGAACGGTAATGAGCAGGAGTTCACCTCGCGGCTAGTGGTCGGCGCAGATGGCCGGTTCTCCCGCACCAGGGGCTGGGGCGGGTTTGAAGTCCAAAAAAATCCGGAGCAATCTTTCATAGCCGGAATCTTGTTCAATGATATGCCGATGCCCGAAAACACCTCTGAGAGCTTCCGGGTGCCGGACCAGGGCACGACCGCGCTTCTTTTCCCTTTGGGCGGCGGGAAGGTGCGGGCCTACCTCTGCTATCCAACCGCCCGGGGAAACCAACTCAGTGGGGCGAAAGATATCCAGCGGTTCTCCGAACTGTCTGTTGAAACCGGAGCTCCGGCGATTTATTACCAAGATGCCGTCCCGGCAGGCCCGCTGGCTTCGTTCAGCACGGCGAGCATTTGGGTGGAGAGTCCCTTTAAAGACAATGTTGTGCTCGTTGGCGATGCCGCCGGGGCAACCGACCCCACGTGGGGACAGGGCCTATCTCTCACGGTGCGTGACGTTCGGGTGCTGCGGGACAATCTGCTCAGATTCGAAGACTGGAACGAAGCGGGACAAGCCTACGCCCAAGAGCACGACAAGTACTTCAACGTGATGAACACCGTTCAAAGTTGGATTGAAAGATTGCTGATCATGACGGGATCGGAGGCGGAAGCTCGCAGAGCCCAAGCCATGCCGTTGTGGCGCGAGGACCCATCCCGGCGGGGAGATACCTTCGCCAGCGGACCAGACCACCCGATCGATGAAACATTCAGGCGGCGGTTTTTCGGCGAAGAATAACCTACAACCCATAGCCTGCGTGGCGGTCATGCAGGCCGGCGTATCTACATATCTAACCTGGCATCTAAAACGTCTGGAAACCCTAGGCGCCGCCCCGGCATTTTCTGGGTCGCCCGGCGTCTGGTTTCGCGAGCGCAGCGTATTGGATATGTATGCATAAACCCCATGGCATTTTGACCGCGGCCCTGGCCCTTGGGATAACGTTACTCATCGCCTGCTCCAATAGCGCGTCAACGGAGCCCGCTCCGGCCACGCAAACTCCCATACCGCGTGCCACCCAAACCCTGCAGTCCGATACGCCGCCATCGCTTCGACCCAAGAACCCGGCCAGGCAGTCCAACTTGGAAAACCCTGAGCGGTTCGGGGTCTACAACACGAATATCAGGTGGCTGTTCAAATCCGGCGGACAGATCAGGTCCAGGCCCCGCGTGTCCGGAGACACGGTCTACGTAGGCAGTGATGGCGACCTTGGCACGCCCGGCCTCTACGCCATATCTCTAGACACCGGAGAGGAACGCTGGGTTTTCCCCACCGAGAATGGAGTCCAGTCTTCGCCGGCCTTGGCTGATGGGGTGTTGTATTTAGGCGGCCGGGATAAGAATTTCTATGCGGTGGACTAGCGGACCGGTGAGGAGGTCTGGAGATTCGAGACCGGCGGTTGGGTGGATACTGACCCGGCTGTCGTGGGCACAACGGTGATATTCGGCAGCCGGGATGACAACATCTACGCCCTCGATATCAAGACCGGTGGGGAGGTTTGGAGATTCCCCACCGGAGACCAGATTGTTTCTTCGCCGGCCGTTGCGGGAGATCTGGTCTACATCGGCAGCAACGACGCCAACTTGTACGCTCTGGACATCGCCACCGGCGAGGAAGTGTGGCGTTTCACCACCGGGCGGCGGGTGGAATCTTCCGCTGGTAGTTGACGGTCTGGTCTACTTCGGGAGCTTCGACCGCTTCCTGTATGCCCTTGACGCCGCAACCGGAGAAGTGGCCTGGCGCTACGATGCCGAAGCCAGGGTGGTCTCGTCCCCGGCCGTCTTCGAGGAATCGGTGATCTTCGGCAGTGGCGATAACCAACTGTATGCCTTGGACCTGAAGACCGGCCGCACCGTCTGGAAGTTCAGGACACTGGGCGAGATATTCTCTTCGCCGTCGGTTGATGACGGGACCGTTTACATCGGCAGCAATGACGGCAATTTCTACGCCGTGGACGCCCGGTCCGGCTTAGAAGAGTGGCGGTTCAAGACGCCGGGCCCAGTGGGTTCTTCTGGGGCGGTCCATCGTGGAGTCGTTTATTTCGGAGACACGAAACGGACCCTGTATGCATTAGAGGTCTCGGCCAAGGCTAAAGCTCCGCTCCAAGATGGCTCAGACACGGCGATGTTTGGTTCGGACCTCGGGCGAAGCGGGTTCTTCGAGACGGACCCCTTAGGGCAGTTCAACGGAGTCAGGTGGGCCTTCGAGACCATTGGGGAAAGGGCGACTTTCAGGTTGTCGGGCCTCGTTCCGGGCTTCGAGTACCCAACCAGCCGCTTGCAGCCCAACGGCGGTGTCCGATCTTCCCCGGCGTTGGTCGGCGGGGCCTTGTTCTTCGGTAGCGAAGATGGTCACTTCTACTCCGTGGACGCCGAAACCGGGCAGGAGAACTGGAGCTTGGCCATCGAGCGGTTCAAACAGCAACAGGGGATAACCCCCGTCGACTCTTCGCCTGCCGTCGCTGGCGGCGTGGTGTACTTCGGTAGTCTGGGTAACCACCTCTACGCAGTAGACGTTAAAAACGGGCAGGAAAAATGGCGGTTCCGGACCGACGGCGGGGTTTTCTCCTCGCCTCTGGTGGCCGACGGCGTGGCTTACGTTGGCAGTTGGGACTGGAATGTCTATGCCGTGGACGTTGCCACCGGTCAGGAGAAATGGAGATTCCAGATTGGCGACGAGGTCTGGTCCTCCCCTGCCACCGATGGGGAAACGATCTTCATCGGCAGTGACGATGGCCGGCTATACGCTCTGGACCTAGAAACAGGGGAAGAGAGGTGGAATTTCGAGGCCGACGCCGCCGTGACGTCCACACCGGTCATCGACCAGGACACGGTGTACTTCGGGAGTTTCGACACATATTCATATGCCTTGGACCGGTCGACCGGCGAATTCAAATGGCGGTTCAGGACGGACGACTCCATATTGTCATCCCCCGCCATTCTCGACACGGCCGTTTAGGTGGGCAGCCATGACGGCAATCTCTATGCGGTCGACTCCCGCTCCGGACGGGAGCTGTGGCGGTTCGCCACGGGGGACGAGGTCAAATCATCGCCGTCCATCGCCGGAGACACCGTGGTCTTCGGCAGCTTCGACGGTAATGTCTACGGCCTGGACGCGAAAACCGGCTCGGAACAGTGGCGGTTCCAGACCCGGAACGATGTGTTCTCATCTCCCGTGATCGGTGACGGAGTGGTCTACATCGGCAGCGACGACGGCCACGTGTACGCACTGGAGTAACCCCGGTCCGGCGCCCAAAGGCCGTCGCTTATACTAAGGGCCGCAATGATACCGAACAGACCGGAGTAGATGAGATGCGGCTTGAGAACAAAGTAGCTTTGATCAGCGGTGGGGCCAGGGGCATCGGCGCCGCCATCACCAGGATCTTCGTCCAGGAAGGCGCGAAGATTGTCATAGGCGACATCCTGGAAGAGGAAGGACTCCGGACGGCGGAAGAGATCACCAGCAGCGGCGGAGAATGCTTCTTCGTCCGCTTGGATGTCACCAGTGAGGCAGACTGGGAGCAGGCGGCGGGTGAAGTCATGACCCGGTTCGGGAAGCTAGACATCTTGGTGAATAACGCGGGCGTCTCCGCCCGGGGCAACGTCGAGGAGACCAGCGAAGCCGATTGGACCCGGACCATGGACATCAACGTCAAGGGCGCGTTTTTGGGCAGCAAGCAAGCCATACCAATGATGCGGGCCGTCGGCGGCGGTTCAATCATCAACATCTCTTCCGGCGCGGGTATCGCGCCCCAGCCCGGCACCTCAGGCGCCTACGCCGCCGGCAAGGGCGCGGTGCGGATATTCAGCAAGTCCACGGCCATCCAATACGCCAAGGAAAACATCCGCTGTAATTCGGTCCATCCCGGTCCCGTCGAGACCGACATGCTTACGGCGACCAGGCCCGACGCCGACAACCTCCAGGCGATGATGGGACGGGTGCCGTTGGGCCGGTTCGGGCGGCCGGAAGAGATCGCCTACGGAGTGCTCTACCTGGCCTCCGATGAGTCGTCCTTCGTAACGGGCTCAGAGTTGGTCATCGACGGCGGCCGCACGGCCCAGTAGAGGGGCCGGAAATCCATGCGTTCGCCACCAAAAGCGTGGTTGACCTTTCACGGAACGGGAACCTATAATCCGTTCAATCAATATCCACCTACCCGATACTCTGTATGGGCGATCCAGATATGTCGAAACCCGACTCTGTCTTGAAAGGTGATTCGCATGGCCACTAGAGCACCGTTTCTTTCCACCCGCTACGGTGGTTACTACCATCGGGAAATACCCCAGGAGGACGCCGAACTTACCCGAATCGGCCCCGGCACCCCCTGCGGGGAGTATCTGCGCCGTTTCTGGCAGCCGGTGACCTTCTCCGACGATCTCAAAGACTTGCCGGTAGCCCTGAAGATCCTCGGCGAGGAACTGGTCGCTTTCCGAGACTTCAGCGGCCGGATCGGCCTGGTTGAAGCCCATTGTCCCCACCGCGGCACATCCCTGGAGTTTGGCCTGGTGTCCGAACGGGGCATCCGGTGCTGCTACCACGGCTGGCTGTTCGATGTGGACGGCACGATCTTGGAAACACCCGGCGAGCCGGAAGACAGCACCCTCAAGGACCGGCTCTGCCACGGCGCCTATCCCACCCATGAATACAACGGCACCATATTTGCCTATATGGGACCGCCCGACCAGATGCCTCCTTTCCCATTGATGGACACCTACGAGCGGGAAGGATACCGGCTCATGCCCGGCAAGAAATACAACTATCCCTGCAACTGGCTACAGATATTGGAGAACGCCATGGACCCGGTCCACACGTCGTTCCTCCACACCATCGTCTCGGGCTCCCAGTTCACCGAGGAGTTCGGAGTGATACCGGAGCTCGACTTCATCGAAACACCGGCCGGGATGATCTACATTGCCACACGCCGCATGGGCGACAACATCTGGGTGCGCATGGTGGAAAACATCATGCCCAACCTGCAACAGGTGGCGCCCATCTGGGAAGACGGCAAGAGCCCTCACGAATTCGACGGGCCGATGATGAGCCGCTGGATCGTGCCGCAAGACGACACCCACACCATGCTGCTGGAGTTCCGCCACATCGCCGTTGATGAAGAAGGCACACCGGCATGGTGGATCGACCGGGAGCAGATGCTGCCCGCCCAACTCCCCATCACCGAGAACCTGGAAGACCAGCAGCGCCAGCCTTCCGACTACGAAGCCCAGGTCAGCCAACGGCCCATCGCCATCCATGGCATGGAGCACCTGGGGGCCACCGACCGGGGCATCACCATGTTCCGCAAGTTGGTCAAAGACGGCATCAAGGCGGTGCAAGAAGGGCGCGACCCGGACGTTTTGTCCCGCGACGACAAACCGGTCTCGACCTATTGCAACGACACGGTCGTCTACTCGCCCGCCATCGGCAATGTCGAAGAAGACATCAAGGCGATGCGAGAGGTCGGCCGCAAGCTGGCCGAGGACTACATCGCGAACCCACCGCTCTCAAAATAGAGCGGCATAGCACCACCTCAGCGCACACGAATCAGCCCGGGAACATTTCCCGGGCTGATTTTTTCGTGCTGTCTGGAGTTTGCCTGCCTTGGGTTCTAGAAGTACAATCCACCGGACTCTGGGTTCGCGTATCAGTTCCATTTCCAAAAGGACGGGCATGACTAGCGAAACTTCGACTTTGGTCTCATTGCACGGGGTGGATGTCCCAGTGGTCCGCAGGGGCTCAGGACCTCCGATATTGGTGCTCCACGGCGGCGAAGGGCTCGTCGACCATCTACCGTTCGCAGAGAGAATCTCAAGCAACTTCGAGTTGCTGCATCCCACCCACCCGGGGTTCGACGGCACGCCTATACCCGAGCATTTTGACGGCCTCGAAGACCTAACGTTTCTCTACTTGGACCTGATTGACTCCCTGGACCTACAAGACGCTATCCTGGTCGGGTTTTCCATGGGCGGTTGGCTGGCGGCCGAGATCGCGGTGATGAACACAGGCCGGTTCTCCAAGCTGGTCCTCGTGGACTCGGTGGGCATCAAGCCGGGCGGACCATTTGAACGGGACATCGCCGACGTGTTCGCCCTCTCTACGGAAGAACTCGAGAAGGCCACCTGGCACGACCGGTCGCTAGCCCCGAATGTCTCAGACATGACTGACGACGAACTTCAAAACGTAGCTTCCAACAAGATCGCCCACGGGCTATATACGTGGGAACCTTACATGCATAATCCCAAGTTACGGTACCGCTTGCACCGAATCGACATACCCACTCTGCTGGTCTGGGGTGAGAACGACGGCATAGTTACGCCCGACTACGGCGCGGCGCTGCGGGACCTGATCTCCGGCGCGCGATTGTCCGTGATTCCCGAGGCTGGTCATCACCCGCACGTAGAGCAGCCCGCAGAGTTTGCGGCCCGTTTCCTGGAATTTGTTTCGGATTAGTAGGGCGCAATCAGCCCGCGAAACTCCAACTTGTTGATTAAAAGGTGCCTGATTTGAGAGCTTGGTTTTTCACCGAAGACGCCTATCCGTACCTACCGGATGCCGACTCCTACGAGTCAATCCGGGTGAACCTGCCCAACAAGCACTTCGACCCTGCCACCGGGGCCGATCTCTACAACATGTATCTGGACATGTGGTGCGCGGCCGATGAGATGGGCTTGAACATCATGAACAACGAGCACCACCAGACGGCCACTTGCATGGTCCCGGCGGCGCCCATCATGCTGGGTATCCTAGCCCGCGAGACCAAGAACGCCCGCCTTCTCATTTTAGGCAACCCCGTGGCAAACAGAAGCCAGCCCGTGCGGGTGGCCGAGGAGATGGCGTTGATCGACGTGCTCTCCAAGGGCCGGCTGGAGTGCGGGTTCGTTCGCGGCGTGCCCTATGAGACCGCCCCGGCCAACGTTTTTCCCTACCGGGGCACCGAGAAGCTATGGGAGGCCCACGACCTGATAATGAAGGCCTGGACCACCCACGACGGCCCCTTCAATTTCGAAGGCCGCTGGTTCCACGCTAGGCAGGTCAACATCTGGCCCCGGCCCTACCAACAGCCCCACCCGCCGGTGTGGGTAACCATGGGCAGCGCCGGCTCGGCGGCTCAGGTCGCCCAGCGGGGGCACATCGGCGGGGTGTTCCTAGCCGGATATCCCAAGATTCGCACGGTCTTCGACGGTTACCGGCAGGGTTACCTGGACACCCACGGAAGTGACGCGCCCATCGACCGGCTGGCCTACTGCGCCCTGATCCATGTCGGCAAGACTGAGAAAGAGGGGCTGGAAGGCGCGGAGAAGCTGCTCTGGTACATGAGCTCCAACAAGGTGCCGCCCCAGTTCAGCAACCCGCCGGGCTATCATTCCCCGGCCATGGCGGCCGCCATGATGCGGGGCAATAATTCCGGCACGGGTCTCCCCACATCGACAAACCTTGCCGAGCAGATGGCGCGGGGCAACGTCTTCGCCGGAACGCCGGACCAGGTCTATGACCAGATCAAAAACTTCTACGATTACTGCGGCGGCTTCGGCAACCTGATGATGATGAGCCAGGCCGGTTTTATGACCTTCGACGAGACCCTGGCGTCGATGAAGCTCTTCAGCGAGGAAGTTTATCCCCGCCTGAAAGAATTGACCGCCGGCTATGACGCAGGCGAGATGCAAGAGATCAAGGCGGCGCTGCCCGACGTGGAAAACGTTGACGTCAGCGATCTGGCCTCCGAATTTGTGCGCTAGGCTGAGAGTGGTATATGGCCGCCCTTCCTGAATCCCGGATTACCGACAAGATCAAGAACGCCGGACGGTGGATCAATGACCACCGCGGAGGGGCCTTTGCCGGGCTGACTTTTGCTGTATCGGTCTCGCTGGCCCTGTTCTTCGGGCTCTCCAATCTCAGCGAGCCAGACCCAAAATTGACGTATGAGATCGTCCGGGAGACCGACGTGCTGGACGTCCGGACCCCGGTGGAAGACCTCAAGATCACCTTCCAAGACGAAGATATCCAAGGCGAGAAACTCAACCTGCGCATCTACGCCATGCGCGTGATCAATAACGGGGAAGTCGATATACTGCAGACCCAATTTGACCAGGATCAGGCCTGGGGCCTACAGGTGATTGGTGGACGGGTCATCGAAGCAAGACCCATCGAGGCCAGCTCCAGTTATCTGAATGACAAAACCAACCCCCAGGTATTGGGAGAGAACATCGTCCAGTTCGACCAGGCCATCGTCGAGAAGGGGCAGTTCTTCGCCTTCAATATGCTGGTGGTCCACCCCAAGGATGTTACTCCAGAGATAGTTGCACTGGGCAAGATCGCAGGCATCGATGAGATCGTGGTGACTCGGGTGCCGGTGGAGGTCGAGGGTCCCGGTTTTCTATCGGACCTCTTCGCAGGGAACTGGGCGGTGCAATTCGTGCGGGCCATCATGTTCCTGATGGGCGCCGCCGTGATACTGGGTCTGCTCGCCGCCTCCGTGGTGTCTTATGCGTTCCTCACTGCGAAGATTCGCCGCCGCCGCATCGGAAACTCGGTGGTGATGAAGACTCTGGCCAGCCAGAAACAGCGGGACCTGCTGTCGGAGGTCTACTTGAACCACGGGATGGCCGGGGTTAGCGACCTTCGGGAGAAATTGGGCAGCTCCGAGCGGCTGGAGCTGGAGGCCGCCACCCGTGGGACGGTGGTGCTGGCCGGAGAGTCCGAGTTCCGCATACCGCCCGCCTACTACTCAGTGGCGTCTCTCGAAGAGGCCGAAGTGCTGTCCCGTAAAGGCAAGCGAGGCCTTGTCGCCGACCCGGAATTCCAAGAACGACTGGAACTTTTTCTGCAAGAACTGAGCGCCAGCCGCCGCATATTCTAGTAAGCGGCGGACCCGGCACAGAGAATACTGCTTAGCCAATATTTGAAATCCAGGAGAGAAGATGAAATACGACGTGATTGTCATCGGAGCGGGGTCCGCGGGTGGCACCATTGCGACCCGATTGTCCGAAGACCCCGGCCGGTCGGTGTTGTTGTTGGAGGCTGGTCCCGATTACCCCGATTTTGACACCCTTCCGGATGACGTCAAATATGGCTACAGCCCGACCGCCTCTGAGATGGGCGCGCCCCACAATTGGTCATTCGTCGGCACTGCGACGCCGGCCCAGCCGAACGAGATCGCTGTGCCTCGAGGCAAAGTGATGGGGGGCACCTCCGCCATAAACGGTCAAGTTTTTCTGAGGGGCGTCCCAGAGGATTACGACGGATGGGCTTCCGGCGGCAACGAAGAGTGGAGCTACATCAATCTCCTCCCCTACTTCCGGAAATTAGAGACCGATACTGACGTCCAAGATGACTTCCATGGCTCGGACGGCCCGGTGCCGGTTGTCCGCCATAAACCCGAAAACTGGCTGCCCTTGCAGCATGCGTTTAAGGCGTCCTGCCTGGACCAGGGGTATGCCGAGATCTACGACCACAACAATCCCGACGCCACAGGATTTGGCCCGTTCCCGATGAATAATCCAAACGGAGTGCGGATGAGCACGGCCCTATCCTATATAAATCCCAACCGCCACCGCCTCAATCTGACCATCCGGCCTAACGTTCTCGTGCGCCGGATCCTCATTGAAGATGGACGGGCCACGGGAGTCGAGGTGGAAAGCGGCGGCGAGGTTTTCCAGATGGAAGCCGGAGAGATCATCCTCTCCGCCGGGGCCATCGCATCCCCTCAGGTCCTGATGCTGTCCGGCATTGGGCCGGCAGAGCATCTTCAAGAGAAAGGCATCGCCGTTGTGGCAGACCTACCTGGAGTTGGGAAAAACCTGCGCGACCATCCGCTGGTGGCCGTGCGGGTTAAGACCAAAGACGATTTCCCGCTGGACCCGGACGCGCCTCGGATACAGACGGTCCTGCGGTACACGGCCAGTGGTTCTGAAAACCGAAACGATATGCAGATTTTTCCTTCGTCCTTCTCGACCCCGCTGGGCGGCGACCCGATGGCCGAGGAAGGCATCCGCTTTACCTGTATGCTTGAATTGGCGGAAAGCGCAGGCGAGTTGCAACTCAATTCCTCCGACCCTAAAGAGCAGCCTTTCATAGATTGCCGCTATCTAGAAGCGCCCAGAGACCGCGAGAGGTTGAGGGAGGGCGTGCGAATCATAATCGACATGATGGAGCACGAGTCTTTTACAGATATAGTGGAAAAGTTGATCTCGCCGATTGAGTCAGACCTGGCCTCGGATGAGACGCTGGACCAGTGGATGCTGGAAAACGTTTGGATCGGCCAGCACCTTTCCGGTACCTGCAAGATGGGACCGGATTCCGACCCGTTGGCAGTGGTAGACCAGTATGGAAAAGTGCATGGCATCGAGGGGCTCCGTGTCGCGGATGCTTCCATAATGCCCAATGTGATCCGCGCCAACACCAACGCCACCACAATCATGATTGGGGAACGGGTGGCTGCCTGGATAGCGGAACAGTAACCAGCTCCAACTCTGAATATTAGTGCTAGGTGATGCAAGATGAGTAATGAGAACCAGACCAGCGGCCCCGGAGCGCTAACCCATGAGGCCGTAAACGGCTACCGGGAAAGCTTTGATGCCGACCCATCCAAACGGCTGGTGCAGAACGTTGTGACCCAGCACGATGTCAACGACGTCGCCCTTAGCCGGTCCATCGTCACTGAATCGCCCCATTCCTTCTCCATCGTGCTGGACGATTGGGGCGTGACCAACCAGGCCCGGTCCGGCCGCTGCTGGATGTTCGCCGGCCTGAACCTGTGCCGGGTCGACACCAGAAACGTCCTGAACGTAAAGGAGTTCGAGTTCAGCCAGAACTATCTGATGTTCTGGGACAAACTGGAGCGGGCCAACTTCATCTTAGAAGCGATCATCGAGACCGCTGACCGTCCATCCGACGACCGGACCGTGGCATTTCTGCTACAGAACCCCATCTCCGACGGCGGTCAGTGGGACATGTTCACGGCCTTGGTCGCCAAACACGGCGTCGTCCCCAAGAGCGCCATGGATGAGACCGAGAGCTCGGCAAATTCGTCGCGCATGAACTCCAGCCTCAACTACCAGACACGGCAGGGCGCGAAGCGCATCAGGGACGCCTATGCCGAGGAATCGGGCTTGGACGTACTACGCCGCATCAAAGACAAGACTCTGAAAGTCATCTATGACATGCTCTGCATCCACCTCGGCACGCCCCCAACGGAAGTCGACTGGCAGTGGAAGGACAAAGACGGAGAGTTCACCCGTTCGGGAAAATTGACCCCGCTGGAGTTCGCGGCGAATTATCTTCAGACCGACATCCATGACTACGTAAGCCTGGTCCACGACCCGAGGGAGTCCAGCCCGGAGGGCGCAACTTTCACCGTGGAATACCTGGGCAACGTGGTCGACGCCCCTGCAATCAGATACCTGAACGTCGATATCCAGCTCATGAAGGACATCACCCTGAAGATTCTGGAAGACGGCAAGCCCGTCTGGATGGGGTGCGACACCGGGAAACAGATGCACCGTGACCTGGGTCTGTGGGACGCCGATCTTTTCGACTACGCCAGTGTCTACGGCGCCGATTTCTCCATGGATAAAGCCACTCGGCTGGAGTACCACCAGACCGCCATGACCCACGCCATGATGTTCACCGGCGTCGACGTGGTGGACGGTGTCCCGCGCCGCTGGCGGGTGGAGAACAGCTGGGACGACAAGGTGGGCAACAAAGGCTTCTTCCTGATGAACGACTCCTGGTTCGCGGAGTACATGTTCGAGATCGCCGTCCCCAAGGAATACCTGCCGCCCGAACTCCAGAAAGCACTGGAACTTGAGCCCATCGTCCTGCCCGCCTGGGACCCCATGGGGTCATTGGCCGACGAATAAACCTTTAAGACGAACCAACTCTGCCGTAAAAATGTCATTCCGAGGAGGCGCCAGCCGACGAGGAATCTCGTTGCCCGCAATAACAGTCCTGACCAAAGCAAAGAGACCCCTCTCCTTCTGCGGAAGAATCGAGGTTACAGCAACGCGAGAGCTTTCAGAGATCTAGAAGCAAAGCCAAACTAAGGTATATAAAAATGGTTTTCCAGTCTGAAATAATCGGCCAATCGATCCAGCGCATCGACGGTCCCGACAAGGTAACCGGCGAAACACTATATACCGCCGACGTGGTCCTGCCCGGCATGCTGACCGGCAAGATTCTGCGCAGCCCTCATCCCCACGCCCGCATCCGAGGTTTCGATACTACGGCAGCCTGGGCCGTACCGGGGGTCAAGGCGATCGTCACCGGTGAAGACGCGCGTGGTTTCTACCAGGGGAAGGTCCTGCGGGACCTTCCGGTCCTCTGCTGGGACAAGGTCCGCTACATCGGCGACCGGGTGGCCGCGGTGGCGGCGGAGACCCCAGAAGCCGCCGATGAAGCGCTCCTCCTGATAGATGTCGATTATGAGATTCTACCGGCGGTCTTTGACCCCATGGAAGCTATGAACCAAAGCGCCCCTTTGCTCCACGACGATATGTCCGCCTACGACGGCGCGCCCACGGAATTTCTGGCGCCGGACATCCACAACGGGCAGACCAGGCTCCTTTGGACCAAGGGAGACCTTGAAAAAGGTTTTGCGGAAGCCGACATTGTTCTGACGCACTCCTTCTCCATCCCCAGCCGTCACCAGGGCTACATCGAGCCCTTCGCCAGCGTGATCGCAATCGACGATGACGGCCGCATCCAGGCCTGGTGCGCCAGCAAGGCCCCCTTCCGGGCCCGCCGTCAGATGGCTCAGGCGCTGGGTCTGGACGAAGAGTTGATCCGGGTTAATGTGACATCGATCGGTGGGGATTTTGGCGGCAAGGGCGACACCCGTGACCTGCCCATCGCCTACCTGTTGGCCAAGATGGCGGACCGGCCGGTGAAGATCGTGATGAGTTCGGTGGAAGAACTCACCGCCAGCAATCCCACGCACCCCACATTCGTCACCGTAAAATCTGGGGTGACTCGCGACGGCCGTTTGACCGCACGCGAGGTCCGCACGGTGCACGCCAGCGGGGCCTACGGGGCCTTGAAGCCCAGGGCCTATCTCTCGACCCATCACTACGTCGGCGGCGGGTACCGGATACCCAACACGTTATTCGAGTTCCTGCAGGTCTACACCAACACGGTACCCGGCGGCTACTTCCGCGCGCCCGGCGCCCACCAGTACACGTTCGCCCTGGAGTGCCACACCGACCTGTTGGCCCTTGAATTGGGCATGGATCCAGCTGAGTTTAGAAGAGTAAATCTGATGGACCCGGGCGACGAGGACGGACTGGGCCGGACCATAGATATCCTCAATATCCGCGAGGTGATGGAGGCCGCCCTGGAGGCCGCCGGGTGGGACGAACCCGAAGACCGGCCGAACCACGGACGGGGTGTCGCCCTCTTTGGCCGCCAGATCGGCGGCGGGGTGGCGGGGGCCGTGTTGACTGCCGAGGCGGACGGTTCGTTCTCGGTCATCAGTCCCACAGTGGACATCGGAACCGGCACCCACACCATCGAGAAACAGATGGTGGCCAGCGAGATGGGAGTCTCGGTGGACCAGGTACGGGTGCGTGTCGGCGATACGGACACCGTGCCCTACGACGAGGGCCCGCGGGCCAGCCGCGTGACCTACACCGAGGGTGGGGCGATCATGAAAGCCTGCGACCAGATCAAGCAGGCCATCGCCGACGGCGCCGCACTGCCTCTAACCATAACCGTCGAATACGATGCCGACGAGCGGGATGACATAACCTACTTCAGCGCTCAGGTGGCCAAGGTCCAGGTGGACCGCGAGACCGGCCAGGTCCGGGTGCTACGGCTGGTCACGGCCCATGACGTGGGCACCATCATCCACCCCCTAGCCCACCAGGGACAGATCGACGGCGGGGTGATCACCGGGTTTGGCCTGGGCGTCACGGAGGAATTTGTCACCGACGGCGGCCAGGTGGTGAACGGCAACATGGGAGATTACAAACTCCCGACCATGGCTGACATCCCCGCGCTGGAGACGGTGCTGATCCAGACCGGCGGCGGCGCCGGACCCTACGAGGCCAAAGCAATCGGCGAGCTGGCCAACAACGCCACCGCGGCCGCCATCGCCAACGCCGTGGCCGACGCCGTCGGCTGCCGTGTCTTCGAACTTCCCATCACCGCCGACCGGGTCTACAAGGCACTCAGAGACACCGCAGACAAAGGGTGAGTTCTCAGTACTTCGCTGGCCGCCGAGCTTTCCGAAGAAACAAAAAACGCCCCGGTCCGAGTTTGGACCGGGGTGTTTTTTGCATCGTGCCTCCTTACCGAATCGTGTCCTGATGCCCGCATCTGTTCCGGTAATTTGCGGTAGTAACCCTGCTGGATACCCGCAAATCCCTCTTCACCGAAGAACTGCTGCCCGCGGTGATCACTTTGGTGGGATGCTGCGCGGCATGGACGGCGGGGCCGCGCTCGCCGCCCTGAAAGCCGACCCGGACCTGGCCGATAATTGTAATGATGGTGACTATCATCCGCCAGAAGGATATGGGGTATGGTTTGGGCTCCGCCGAATACCTGACCAAACCGATAGACCGTGCGTGCCTGAATGGGTATGTTGAGAAAGTGGTGCGGAAAGGTCCATACTCCACTGAATCACTGATGAACCAGTTACGCCGTCTCGGTACCGCGTTTGCCAGACCGGAACGAGCTTAGACCGATGTAGGGGGAGTCATGCCGAAGATCTTGGTTGTTGAAGACAACGAGATGAACCGTGACATGCTGAGCCGGCGTCTGCAACGCCGGGGCTATGAGGTCGTGTCCGCGGTGGACGGTGAGGATGGGGTGAAGAAAGCCCAGTCCGAATCGCCGGATATGATATTGATGGACATGGACCTGCCCGTCCTGGACGACTGGGCTGCCACCCGGCAACTCAAGACTCACCGGACACCCAGTCGATACCGGTGATCGCCCTCACTGCCCACGCCATGGCGGGCGACAGAGAGAAAGCTATGGACGCCGGCTGCGACGACTACGACACCAAGCCGGTGGAGTTCTCACGGTTGCTGGAGAAGATGGACAATCACTCGGCAAGGGGGACTGATCAATGGCAAGTGAGTAGTATTCCCTTCTGGTGGTTGAAGACAACGAGATGAACCGGGACATGCTGGGCCGGCGTCTCCAGCGCCAGGGCTACCGCGTGACGATGGCCGTTGACGGCCGCCAAGCCCTGGAGTTCATCAAGCAAGAACCATTCGACCTAGTCTTACTGGACAAAATGCTTCCAGTGATGAACGGATATGAGGTGCTGGAGCATCTGAAGGCCGACCAATCATTGAGCCACATCCCAGTCATCATCACCACCGCCCTAGATGAATCGGACGACAAGGCGAAGTGTATGGAGTTGGGCGCCGAGGATTACCTGACTAAGCCATTCAACCCGGTCATATTGAAGAGCCGCATCAGCGACTGCCTGGAACGGCACCACCGGGCCGAGTCCGGGTAGTGAACAGAGGTATGGTATGAACCGGCTAGCCGTTGGCGCCCTCGCCGAAATCGCGGGGGCAACAGGTTCGATCGCCATCGCCGCCGTCGCAGTCTACGTTGGGATACGCCAGTGGGTCGACGGCAAGCGCATCAGCCGGGAGCAGCGGGAGCTCACTGAAGAGATCGAGCGCAAAAGCGAGGCCGCGAAGCTGGAACAGGACCGAATCATTCGCGCCCAGAGCCTGGACTCGTACTTCGACGGAATATCCACCCTGCTGCTGCTGGACGAGGACGGTATCTTCACCGATACCGCCCGAAGCCTCACCAAAGGGCGCACCGACGCCATCTTGAAGATCCTCAAGGCTGACGAGAAGCGCAACCTCATAGCGTTCCTTTACGGGAGCGGGCTCATCTCCAGCAACGGCGATGGCGAACCGGCGATGGTCGCTTTGTCCGGAAGCGACCTGAGCGAGGTGGAACTCAACGGTACAGCGCTGCCCAATGCAGGCTTCGGCATGGCCAACCTACGGGGCGCGCCCATCAAAGAAGCGGACCTAGACGGCGTCGACCTGAGATGGGCCGACCTGAGCGAGGCGGACCTGAGCGAGGCGGACCTGACCGGTTCCGACCTGAGCCTGGCCAATCTCCACGGCGTCATCGCCCCCGGTGCGATATTAAGCGGCGTCGACTTGAGCCACGCCGTTCTGAGCGGCGCCGACCTTCGTGGCGCTGACCTAAGTGGGTCCGACCTAACCTCAACTGACCTCAGTGGGTCGAACCTCCACGGCGCCGACCTCAGAGACGCCAAACTAGATAACGCAAACCTCAGCGGAGCAAACCTCCGGGATGCCAATCTCACGGGAGCAGTCCTTCAAGACTTCAACTTAACCAACCTCATCAGCATCGAGGGCGCCGACTTTACCGGCGTCTCCGACCTGAGCAGCGAATCCGCTGAGTATCTAGCCTCCATCGCCTCGGGCTCCCATCCGAAAACTTTCCGCCAGACCGCGCAAACCCTCAAGAGCCTCTCTGTCTCCGAGACGGAGTAAGACGGCTCCGACCTCTGGATAAGATTGTCCTTTCGGTGCGCGGGGTTTGCTGTGTCCGTGATATTTGTTTAGCAGCACTATGGTAAAAACAAATAGTTTCGGCCATAATGCCGTCACTGAACCCGTTGCACGAGGGGACCAGATCCCTTCGGTCCAGTGGGAATGGTCCAGCCATCCAAGGGAGCGATCAATGACAAGCACTCAAGAACAGACCCATACCTCAGAAGAGACCGAACAATATGACGTGATAGTCATCGGCGCCGGCGTCACCGGGCTTTACGCTTTATGGCGTCTTCGCCAGCTCGGCCTCTCGGCCCGGTCCTTTGAGGAAGGCAGCGGCGTTGGCGGCACCTGGTTCTGGAACCGCTATCCGGGATGCCGGTTCGACTCTGAGAGCTATACCTATGGGTATTCGTTCTCCGAGGAACTGCTGCAGGAATGGGACTGGAAGGAACATTATTCCGGTCAGCCCGAGAATGAACGCTACCTCAATTTCGTAGCCGACAAGTTCGATCTGCGCCGGGATATCCGGTTGAACTCCCGCGTCATGTCAGCGGTATTCGACGAGAACGAAAACCACTGGGAAGTCGTCATGGAGGACGGCCACCGCGCCCGGGGCCAATTCTTGTTAACTTCGGTTGGCATCCTTTCCGCCGGCTACGTGCCCGACTTCGAGGGCAAAGACAGCTTCAAGGGCGTGTCCTGCCACACCGGCAGATGGCCGCAGGGAGGCGTGGACCTGGCGGGAAAACGGGTTGGAGTCATCGGCACCGGCGCCTCCGGCGTGCAGCTCATCACGGAGATCGCCAAAGAAGTCTCGCACCTAACCGTCTTCCAGCGCACGGCCAATTTCTGCGCGCCGCTCCGCAACAGCCCCATCGAAGATGAGACCCAGCGGGAGATCAAGGCGAACTTCCCGGCGATATTCGAGAAATGCCTGGAAACCCCCGGCTCGTTCATGCACGAATTCGATACCAGGTCGGCTATGTCGGTATCACCAGAAGAGCGGCTGGAGCAGTACGAAAGGCTCTGGCAGAAATCGGGTTTCGCGAAATGGTTGTCCAACTTCTACGACGTCATGATGCCGGGCGAGGCCAACGAGGACTACGCTGATTTCTTCCGCAACAAGATCCGCGAGCGGGTCAATGACCCGGTGGTGGCGGAGATGCTGGTGCCGAAGACCCACATGTTCGGATCCAAGCGCCTGCCCTGCGAGAGCGGATACTACGAGGTCTTCAACCAGGACAATGTCCTGCTGGTCGACGTTCTAGAGGCGCCAATCGAGCGCATCACGCCCACGGGAATCAAGACGAAAGACGCCGAATACGAATTGGATGTCATCGTCTTCGCCACCGGATTTGACGCCGTGACCGGGTCGTTGAACCGAGTCGAAATCCGGGGCGAGGGCGGGCAGACGTTGAAGGACAAATTCGCCAACGGGCCGCGCACCTACATGGGTATTCAAAGCGCAGGGTTCCCAAATCTCTTCACCATCAATCAGGCATCTGTGGGTAACTTCGTTCGGGCGGCCGAGCCGCTGGTCGACTGGGTGACCGAAGCCATGGGCTACGTCCGCGACAATAATTACTCGCGGATCTCGGCCTCCCCTGAAGCAGAAGAGGAATGGACCCAGCACGTTGCCGAAGCGGGCGCCAAGATTCTCCGTTCTCAGGCTGACTCCTGGTTCGTGGGGGCGAACATTCCCGGCAAAGCACGGGGACTGCTCACTGCGCCAGACACCGCCCCAGTGATGCGGGCCAAGCGCAATGAAGTGGCAGCCAACGGCTATGAAGGGTTCCTGCTTCAGTAGAACGGCTCCTTCCTAGCACAAACCCCCCAACCTCTTCACATGGGATCGGTTTGTTTAAAAGCTGACGGCGCCACTCTCTGAAGGCTCACCGTCAGCTTGACTGTCATTGTGCCCCCATAACGCCGGACCAGCATGGCAACTTGAGATCGATCGCCTTAGATACGAAACCGAGGAGGCGATATCCAGCCCAGATTTGACCAAAGCAGCCAGTGCCCTCTTGGTATTGGTTACTGCGGTCACGGCAACAGCGACGCCCTGTCCTGCCTGGCTGCCACTAAACGGGAGCCGGGCAATGGATCCTCTTTGTCATGTCCCCAAACAGCATCTCCCACTGTTCCAGACCTCACCGGCTTAGATCTGGCGGATTACGTCGCCCACGGGATCGCTCAGGACGCTATCGCGCCTTAGCATCTTGGCGAGGCAATTCGGTATCTAAAGAATTACAATAGGTGGTCAGACAGATACAACATAGAAAAACGATCGAAAATACTGGTGATTACATGGCCAATATCGCGGAGATGACCCCGTTCCAGGCGGTGACCTGCTACTTCGACCAGGCTTGCGACCAGCTAGGTGTCAGGGATGAGGTCAGGGACCTGATATGCACCCCGGACCGCGAGATGCGGGTGGAGATTCCGGTCCGCATGGATAACGGCGATCTGGAGGTCTTCATCGGCTACCGGATCCAGCACAATAACTCGAGAGGCCCATACAAGGGCGGGATACGCTACCACCCAGAAGCCGACGAAGAAGAGGTACGGGCGCTGGCCGCTTTGATGACCTGGAAGACGGCTTTGGTGGGAATACCCTTCGGCGGCGCTAAGGGGGGAGTGCAGTGCGACCCCCGTAAGATGAGCCCCCGAGAGCTTCAAGCCCTCACACGGCGCTTCACCCGCTCCATCAGCCAGATCATCGGCGTGAACCGTGACATACCAGCGCCCGACGTCGGCACCAACTCACAGACCATGGCCTGGATGATGTCCGCTTACTCCGAAGAGAATGGGTACTCGCCCGGCGTCGTCACCGGCAAACCTCTGGAGTTGGGCGGCTCGGCGGGCCGGGAGCAGGCTACCGGACGCGGCGTGTCTCTGATGATCAAGGAAGTGGCCAAAGACTTGGGCATATCCATGGACCACTCCAAGATCGCCGTCCAGGGTTACGGCAACGTTGGCTCCTGGGCGGCCCATTTCTTGGACCAGGGCGGCTGCAGCGTCATCGCAGTCAGCGATGTCAACGGCGGGATACACAACTCCAAGGGGCTGGACCTGGCCCAGCTAAAAACTCACATGGACAGCACCGGCACCGTTATCGGGTTCGACGGCGCGGAAGATATCACCAACGATGAACTGCTGGAGATGGAGTGCGATTTTCTCGTGCCCGCGGCCTTGGGCGGCGCCATCCACATGGGAAATGCCGCGAAGATCAGAGCTCGCATGGTGGTGGAGGGCGCGAACAACCCGGTGACCCCCGGCGGCGAGGAGATTCTCAACGACCGCGGCGTTCTCTGCCTGCCCGACCTGCTGGTCAACGCCGGCGGTGTGACTGTTTCCTACTTCGAATGGGTGCAGAACATCCAGAGGTTCCCGTGGGACTTAGACCGGGTCAACGGCGCACTGGAAGAGATTTTGGTCCGGGCCTACCGCGAGGTGAGGGACACGGTGGAAAAAGAGAAGATCACCTACCGCGCCGCCGCCTTCTCGATAGCCGTGGACCGGGTGGCCGGAGCTCTGGAGCTGCAAGGACTGCCATAGTCAATCACTCCGGGGTGCCCGGCGACTTCTCCTTACTACGCGGCCTGCAGCATCGGCCAGAGCTTGTGGGCTGCTCCGCCCATGATCCAATCGCGGTCTTCTTCTGATAACCAGTCCAGCGCCCTCTGGGCGATCACCAACTGGCCGACGTAACCGCCTTCCCGGGAGGACGGGAAATTGGAGCCCCACATGACTCGCTGCGGCGTGAAGGCTGCGATCACCCGCCTGAAGAGTTCTTTGTCAGAATCGCTTAGGTCGATGTATGGGCCGAGGCTGGTGCTGGAGACCCGCAGGTGGGCGTTGGGCAGTTTGGCCATCTCTTCCAAAGCAGCCGTCATGGCGGGTTTGT
>Ga0208570_1000027_pt1 | contig 84688 bp, 48 predicted proteins | sample DeeseametaMP1202_FD_184192 | JGI IMG/M metagenome (GOLD analysis project Ga0208570, IMG submission 184192) | Marine microbial communities from the Deep Indian Ocean - MP1202 (SPAdes) | ecosystem: Environmental > Aquatic > Marine > Oceanic | place: South Indian Ocean | collected 2011-03-08
GCGGGGTCGTCTGTGGTACGGAAATACACGGCAATTTGCTGCGACGAGTTGTTGTTATAGGTCATACAGGTACAGGCTTCCGCCATGCCGAATGCCGGTTGCACTGCATCCGCGTGTAACCCGTAGGGTGATAATGCAGCGGTAAAGTTCTTAACCACCGGAGCAAGCACCTGCTCTCCAGCATTCATAATAATTTTTACCGCAGACAAATCCAGATCAGGTAAATCCGATGCCGACTTTAATGCATCGATGATGCGCTGAAACGCAAAATTAGGTGCCCAACTGAAGACCACTTTAAAACGCGACACTGTTTCTAACCAGAGCAACGGGTCTGCCAACACCCGCGCAGTCGGCAATTGAATTTGCTGAATACCCATCACCACATCTTTTAAATGGGTCGTAAGTATGGGCACCACGTGATCGAAAGGAAGCCAATTCAAACTGATGTCATCGGTGTGATAACCGTTGAATTTTGCCGATCCCGCCACATGATGGAGGACGCCTTTATGGGTTATCTGAATGGCTTTTGGCGTACCCGTGCTACCCGAGGTTAACTGTAAAAAGGCAACCGGATCCGGATGGTAACCGTTAAATTCGTAACCAGCGGAATCGGCGACCGGCTTCAGTAATTGGCCGGCATCAATCACTTTTTTGTTATCGCCCAACCACTCCGCCGTCTGCTCTACGCGATCGCTATCAGCAGCCACCACCAACTCCGCAAAATTGTGGGCTACGTTATAAAGCTTTTGCGCAACGCCGTTGCGCTTGCTGTACTGCTCCGGCGTCGCAACGACCAAAGGCCGGATTCCCGATAAGACAGCACCCCACCACACCGCAAAGAAGGGTTGATCGAAACGCATCTGCAACAACACGATTTCACCAGCCTGAATGCCCGCTCGCTTGAAACCGGAGGCTGCGATGTACGCATCTTCCAGCAGCTGTGAATAGCGATACAGAATCTGTTCTGAATCGTTCGGTAAAAACAGAAGACCTTTCTCGGGATAACGGGTTGCCGTATTGCGTAATGCTTCGAATAAATGCGAGGGTTGATCCCCTGCCAAGGGTTCACCAACCATCCATGCATCGTCACGATCTGCCAACAGGTTTGCTGCTATCGCCGCGGTTTCAGTTTTTGCTTGCTTCGCGGCGGCTTCAGATCGCAGCGTCTGCTGCACTTCATCGGCGGTAAAGGTAGGTAGCAGTACGCTGTCCCGCATCAACACCAGCTGTTTGTGACTCAAGCCTTGTGCTTGCAGTTTATCGGCCAACGCAGCCCGGTCAAAAATAGGTAATCTGAGCAACTGAAATTGATCCACTTCACCCAGGCTGTTTCGCGGTAGGCGTGGTAAGGGGTAGACATCATCGAAGGCAGAAAAATCAATGTCGTTGAGTTGCGCCTGGTCTGCTGCGATGAATAAGCGATTCACCACCTGCCCCGTTTCCAGGGTTTGCCGAACGATATAGTGATCCAGCTTTTCGAGCCCGCTTTCCGGCTCGCGATCCAGATCGTACCGGATCAAGGCAGCGTCACTGATCTGAGAAGGCGTGTGCTTTGAATCAGAGTCCGCAGCATCCGAACTGAACACCCGCTGCACAATACAGTTCAGGGTATCACCGGTCTCAGTGGTATCGGCGGCCACCATCCGAGTGAACAATAACTGTAATTGCCGGTTATAGTTCTCGATAGTAGCCGGAGTGTACATGCTGGTCTGATAGGTCCAGTTAAGTTCAAACTGATCACCCAGATCACTGATCGCCAGCATTACGTCGTAAGGTGCACCTCGGGGGCCCGACATTGGTAAAACATCGGCGATAAACCCGTCTTTGGGCAGCATCTCCGCATTCCCCTGGTGCCAGACCAGCATCAATTGGAATAAAGGTGTGCGGCTACTGTCCCGGGGTGGATTGCAATCCTGAACCACAATGGGGAACGGGCACTCCTGATATTCCATCGCCGCCAGCAAGGTTTGCTTCACTTTCCTGAAATGCGATTTTAAGGACCCGCTCAAATCCGGTTGTGCCCGCAATACGACCGGATTGGCAAAATCCCCCACCACCTGATCCATGCCTTTTCCGGAGCGTCCCATAGTGGGTGTACCCAGCAGAAAGTCATTGGCACGAGTATGGTGCTGTACCATTATTTGAAAGGCTGTCTGCACAAATACAAACGCCGTGATGCTGTTATTTTTACAAAACGCTTTGATGGAATGATACGTTTCAAGCCCGACTACCTGCTTAAAAACTTGAGTTTGCAATTGCAAAACGGGGGGGCGTTGAAAATCGGACGGCAAACTCACGGTGATGGGTGCGCCCTGCAACTGGCGCTGCCAAAAACGCCGTTGGCGTTTGCCCGCTTCACTGTCCATAAAGGATTGTTGCCATTCGACATGCTGGCGATAGGTTGCCGCCACCGGTTGCACTGAAACCGCATCACCCCGAGCGGCAGTTTCGTAGAAGGTCTTAATATCCTGAGCAACGATCAATAAAGCCCATAGATCGGCACCAACATGCTGAATGGTGGCAATCAGAATATCTCCCTTCACGGAATTACGGACAATTTTGACCCTTAAGCAGGGCTCATTGCTAAGATCGAACGGCGCATCCGCTTCTTTATCCAGGTAATCCTGTAAAGCCGGCTCATCCCATCCGCTGCCATCAACGATCTGCAAAGGCATCGGCATGTGACTCCACACTTGCTGACGCGGTCCCAACTCAGTATCAGTAAAGGTGGTGCGCAATACCGGATGGCGAATCAACAAAGCATGAAACGCCTGCCTTACGGCATCTTCGTTTACCTGCGAAGCCAGTACGCAAGCAAAAGTGGTGTTATAAGCCGGGCTGTTGGGTGCGAACCTGTAGAGCATCCAGATCGCGCCCTGGGTGTAGGCCAGAGGATATTCGTCTATCAGTTCCGCTGAGCTTTGAACTTCGCTTTCTGTCTCTGTTTGCAACCAGGCAAGAATATCTGCTTTATTGGCTTTCAGCAGACTCATAAGGGGTTTGGTCAACAGTTCTTTGGGCGCTTTGAAGCGCAGCGCACCACTTTCAAGCCACAGCTCCAGCCCCTGTTCGAAATAGGGCTCCAGCTGCGCTTTCAGTGTGTCATTCTTCATACCTGCTGCTTTGATGCCTTCTGCAGCACTCATAAAACACCTTCAATCAGAGCGTCGTCTTCATCTTCCTCGGAAAGCGGCTGCCCACAAGCGGTTTTATTTTCCAGCTGTTCCTGATAGCCGTCCGCCATCCATTGCGCTACATCACGCAAATTAGCACCACCCAGCATTCGCACGACCGGCAGTTCGACTTCGGTTACTTTGGTGACGCGGTTTTTGAATTCCACCGCCATTAACGAATCAATACCCATGTCGATAAGCGGCTGGGTTACATCCACTTCGTCCGGCATCAATTGCAGCGCATTCGCTAGCTGCTGTTTCAGATAACCGAGCAAACGTTCGGCCCGCTCCTCCTGCGCACACTCCGCCAACTCTTGCTTAAACAGTAAATCTTCCTGGTTCAGCTCTACCTCAACATTCAGCAAATCCTCAACCGAATCCACATCCTGGACTGAGCGGAACAAGCTGCCCATCGCCGTAATATCCATGATCGGTTTAAAACGATGCCAGAGCATATCCGCGACGATTAACTGGTTTTGATCGCTCGCTAATAACCTGCCGAAAGTTTGCGTTCCGGTGGCCTGACTGATTTGCAACAGGCCGCGTTTTTCAGCCTGATCTGCCGATTCATGGGAAACCATTCCGGACTCTGCCCAGGGCCCCCAGTTGAGTGCAACGGCGGTCTTGCCCTGTTGGTGGCGACGCTGAATCACGGCATCCACCACTTGGTTAGCGGCACAATAATGGAAATTCCCAGCGGAGCCCCATACTGAGGCGATAGAAGAATAGCCAGCGAAAAACTGTAGATCGTCGTGACTGGTGAGTTCGTCCAACCATTGCATTCCCAGCACTTTATTCGCCATCAAGCGACTACAGCGCTGCGTATCCAACTCCTGAATCGGGCTCAACTCAAATTGCCCGGCGGCGTGCACGACTCCGGCCAGAACACGGTCCTGTCGTAAGGAGTCAAGTATACTCTCTAACGCGGCACGATCTGCCAGATCCACCGTAGGGACGACAATTTGGGCACCGAGCTTACGCAGCGCATCGACCCGTTCGGCCGCCTCGTCACCCACGCCACTACGACTTAACAAGGCAATGTGTTGAGCGCCCTGCCGCACCATCCATTCAGCAATTGCCAAGCCCAGGGAACCAGTACCCCCGGCGATGACATAGAACCCGGTTTCGCTCAATTTCAGATTGCGCTTGGCCAAACTTTCGGGCTGCACGCGGGTAATCGCCGGAGCCAGCAATCGTTGCTCCCGAAGCGCTATCCATGGTTCGCTGACACCATTGCTCATAATCTGCGAACATTGTTTGGCGACTACCGCATTCCATTGATCCACGTCCAGAACCGCACGTACTTTGCCTGCCAATTCCAGCACCAGGTTTTTCGCAAAGCCCAGTATCATCGCCTGCTCGAGTTGCACTTCCTGCTGCTGATCCGCAATGGCATAAGCGGATTCAGTAATAAACCACACCTCCACATTAGCCGCTTGCTGCACGGTTTTGGCGATGCTCAACATCAAGCCGGTGAGCGCATCGTATTGCGCAGCGTTGTTCAGCTGCCCAAGTTGAGCGGTCGAGATCACAATCTTCAGCGGTAAGCGTTCGCCCTCTGTTTGCGGGTCGACAGGCAAATTGGCTGTTGCTTTTTCAATAACGCGAGCCAGTAACGGACTGGCCTGCCCTTGAGCCGGAACGGCTTCCCGCTCCTGACTGACTTCCAGCACCGCACCCTCATCACTGAGTTCATAGCACCCGGTAGTAACCCCGGATGCATTTGCCCCCACTTGTGAGGCAAACGCGTCGGCAATGGAATACGTTGGGAACAACAGCAACCAGGCTCCCTGACCGATGGGCAGATCGTTCAGGGTCTGAGTTACATCCCAACGTAACTGATACAGCCAGTTTTTGGCTTTCTCTGGCAATTCCTGACGCTCAAGATGGGCGCGCAAGGTGTCGTTCCAATAACTTTTTCGCTGAAAGGCATAGGTCGGCAAGATCACCGGAGAGACTTCTTTTGCCGGCATGATATTGGCCCAGTTCAGGTCGATTCCGGCCACATAAATTTGAGCCAGACTGTGGGTCAACGTATCCAGCCCGCATCGGTTTTTTTGCTGGCTCGCGACCGTAACCAGTTCATCTGCTGCAGTCACTGCTGCATGGGTATCCTGCAGCATAGAAAGCAGGGCCGCGCCGGGTCCGATTTCCAGCGCCAGGTCTACGCCGGCCTCAATGATACTGTTGGCGCAAGCCAGAAAGTTCACCGGCTGACGGATTTGCTGTACCCAATAATCCGCACAAGCCATTTGCTTGCCCAGGTGCTGACCGTTCAAATTGGACAGCACCCGTATGCGCGGTGTCGTGTATTGCAGTTGCTCGATACGACTGTGGAACTGGTCCAGAATCGGCTCCATTGCCTGGGTATGGAACGCATGCTGAACCGGCAACAGCCGGCAATCTACCTGTTGTTGCTTTAGCTCGGTTTGCAGCGCTTCGATGTGCTCAGGCTTACCACCGACCACTGTATTGAGCGGCCCGTTTACAGCACAAACCGATACATCATCGTGATTCCGGATTAAACTCTCCGTATCCGACTCGTTGGCAAAAACCACGAGCATACTGCCCCGCTCTGTTTCACCCATCAAGCGGGCACGGTCAGCTATCAGTTTGCAGGCATCCTCAAGTGTGAATACACCAGCAATGGTGGCAGCGGTTATTTCGCCGACGCTGTGACCGGACACGCAATCCGGCTTCACTCCCCAATGCATCCAGGTTTTTGCCAAGGCGTATTCCAGCGCAAATAGCGCCGGCTGTGTATAACGGGTTTGGTTTAACCGGCTCTGGTGCTCGCCCCACATAATGGACTGAAGACTGAGGGTGTCGCCTTCCGTATTCCCCTCTGCCAAAAGTGGATTAAGCTCTTCTGCTACCTGGTCAAAGTGGGTTTTGAATACGGGAATTGAGTCGTAGAGCGCTTGCCCCATGCCTTCAAACTGAGCGCCTTGCCCTGAAAAAACAAACGCCACTTTATACGTGGGCTTCTTTTTCTGACCGCGCAGAATGCCGTTTTGCTGACCCCGTTTATGGGCCAACTGTGATTTCAATTCGCGGCTGTCCTGCGCTAAAAACGCGGCACGAAATTTATAATGGTCCCGGCCGCTGGCGCAGGTCTTGGCGATCTGCTGCAAATCCAGATGCGGACGTTCACTCAATTGCTGCAACATGGCATCCTGCCATTCCGAAACAGCCTGTAATTGTTTACCGGAGGTAAGTACCAGTCCTGGTACCCAGGGGGCAGGCGCCGTAGCTTCCTCTGCCTTGGCTTTTGCCGCTTTCGGTACATACTCCTCCAGAATCACATGCACATTTGTGCCGGTAAACGCAAATGCGCTTAAGCCTGCACGCAGCTTGCCGTCCGTCGCCGCATACTGATCCCAGGGAATGAGTTTATCGGTGACCTGAATGGCCATTTTATTCCAGGGAATATAGGGGTTGGGAGTGGAGTAGTTGATGTGCGGAGGAATGGTCCGATGTTGCAATGACTGGATGAGTTTGATCAGCCCCGCGGCCCCGGCGGCGGCTTCACTGTGACCAATATTGGTTTTGGCGGAACCCACCAACAGCGGGTGCCTGCGCGGCTGTCCTGCACAATATACCGTGTTCAGTGCCCCCAATTCGATGGGATCACCCAACGGCGTGCCGGTGCCGTGCGCTTCGACATAGCTGACGTCTTCAGCCTGCAGTTGTGCCTGCTGAAGAGCGGCACGGATACAATCTTCCTGAGCAGACTCATTAGGTGCGGTAAAGCCCTGGGATTTGCCGTCCTGATTAATACCGGTACCTTTTACCAGCGCCAGAATATTATCGCCATCGGCGACAGCGTCCGATAGCCGCTTCAGCATGACGATGCCACAGCCTTCAGAACGCACGTATCCGTCGGCGGCGGCATCGAATGTTTTACAACGTCCGTCTTCCGCCAGCATCCGGGCTTTGGCAAACACAATCGAGATCGCCGGATTAAGTACCAGGTGTACCCCGCCGGTCAGAGCAGAATCACATTCTCCTTTGCGCAAGGATTCACACGCATAGTGCAGCGCAGTCAACGATGAGGAACACGCGGTATCCAGAGCCAACGCTGGCCCCTTAAAATTGTACAAGTAGGAAATCCGGCAAGGCGCTGCGCTCATGGCATTACCGATGCCCTGCCAGGGCGTCAGGTCTTCGGCTTTTCCGAACATGCTGCCCAGATGGGCATAATCGTTTGAGGCGATTCCCACAAATACGCCAACCCGGCTGCCGCTCAAACGGCCCGGCGCATAGCCGGCAGTTTCCATGGTTTCATGGCACACTTCCAGCAACAAACGATGTTGTGGATCGATGTCATCAGCCTCGCGCGGTGAAACGCCAAAAAACTCAGCATCAAACTGGTCCGGCTCGTCAATAATACCCAGCCCTTTGCTGTAAATTTTACCCGGAGTATCGGGATTGGGATCATAAAGATCGTCCATATTCCAGCGTTCATGGTTATCCTGCTGAGTAATACAGTCGACCCCGTTATATAGATTCTGCCAGAACGCATCGGGGCTTTTGGAGCCACCGGGATAGCGACAACCCATACCGATAATGGCGATCGGTTCGTGGGCTGTCTTTTCAAATTTGGCCAGCTGGCGCTTTAGCGTTTTTATTTCTTTTAACGCGTTTAGCATCAATTCTTGTGTTGATTTGCTCATCTTTGCCCTCGGGCGAGTTTTGGGGTTTAGGTTCCTGCTGGCCCGAATAGAATCAACGCCCCGGTGCTACTCGCTGTCAAAGCAACACCGGGGTGATGACCGTCTTCCAGGCTAGCAGGACTATTGCCCCTATTTGTTAACAATCAGTCTTCGTCATCTTCGCCTAACTCTGCCGCCAGCATGGCTGCCAGTTCATCGTCAGACAGATCATCCAATTGATCGTTTTCATCCTCGTCTTGCTGTGCCTGAGCGTCGGCGGCAGCCTGTTCTTCCTGCTGTGCCTCCTCTGCCGCTTCCTCAGGGAACATATCCTGAATCAGGAAGGTACTCAGGCTCGACACCGTCGGGTATTTGAACATCAGTGTGGCCGGTAGTTGCTTGCCGATAAGTGCGCACAGAATATTACGCAGCTCTACCGCCATCAACGAATCCAGACCCAATTCCTGCAATGGCTGATTCGGGTTAATGGTATCGGATTCATCCAGCCCCATAACACGTTTGATCTGTTCGCAGATCATGTCGACCAACATGGGCGTACGTTCGTCTATCGGTGCATCCAGCAAGGAGCTGCGGAATTCATCTGCCATTTTCTGCAGGTCCGCATCCACACCGACACTGGCTTTAACATCCAGCTCGGACAGGAAGGCAGGAATAGAGCCCGTCATATTAGCCAACGCTGCCCAGTCAATCACCATCAAGCCACGTTGCACCGGATTACTTTCCAGTACCTGTGCAAACCAGTTCAGACCATCCTGCGGTTCGATAAGGTGTACACCAGAGGCTTTCGCATTGGCTTCCACTTGGCTGTTCGCGGCCATTCCCACTTCACCCCATGGGCCCCAGTTTATTGCTATACCAGGCATTCCCAGTGCACGACGATGCTGTGCCAATCCATCCAGGAAGGCGTTAGCCGCCGCGTAGTTAGCCTGCCCGGGCGCACCCAGCAAGGAGGAAAGGGACGAGAACAATACGAACATATCCAGATTTAGATGCTTGGTCGCATTGTGCAGATACCAGGCGCCTGCCAGTTTCGGAGCCATTACTTTTTCGAAGCTGGCCATATCCTGGTTAACTACAAAGGCATCCGCCAGCACACCGGCAGCATGGATCACACCGGCCAGAGGCAAGCTGTTCTCCTGCACTGCACTGATCATGGCTTGCACTGACTCGGCATCACCGGAGTCCGCTTTCACCGTGGTCACTTTGGTGCCTTTCGCCTCAATTTCTTTGACTCCCTCCGCATCCACATCCCGCACATCACGGCGAGCTGCCAGTATCACTTCTCCGGCCCCCTGGTCAGCAAACCAGTTAGCGAACAACATACCCAAGCCGCCACTGGCACCGGTAATCAGATAACTGCGATCGGACTGCACTGTAATCTCAGGATCGTCACGGTTAATCAGGATCTTACCAACATGCTTGCCCTGCGCCATGTAGCGGAATGCTTCCATCGCTTCTTTATGCCGGAACACAGTGAACGGCAACGGTTTATAGTGCCCCGCCTCAATGTTCTCGACAATTTCATCCATCAGTTTGCGTAAAGCCATCGGATCCTGCAGTGTCACAACCACCAGGTCGAATGCTTCGTAATAGATATCATCACGGAACGCAGTGACCCGGTCCTGAGTCCAGATATCCGCCTTACCAATCTCAATAAAGCGTCCATTTGGATTCAACAATTGCATGCTGGTGGTAATGAATTCACCGGCCAGGGAATTAAGCACCACGTCTACGCCCTCACCACCGGTGGCTGCTCGAATCTGTTGAGCAAAGTCCAGTGAGCGCGAATCAAAGACATGCTCGACGCCGATTTTGCGTAGATAATCGCGCTTTTTCTCACTGGCAGTGGCGAACACTTCCGCACCCAGATGCCTGGCTATATAGATCGCCGCCAGACCGACACCCCCGGCACCGGCATGAATCAATACCCGCTCACCTTTCTTCAGCTTCGCGAGATTTTTCAAACCATGTAACGCCGTGCAGTACACAACCGGAATGGTTGACGCTTCATTAATAGAGAGATTATTCGGCACACGACAGGTCAGTAGTTCTTCTGACAACGTCTGTGTACTCATACAGGACTCGGTGAGAGGCAGCATTACCCGGTCGCCAACCTTAAAGTCCTTAACCTCTGCGCCTAACTCGATGACTTCACCGATACACTCACCGCCTAAGGGTCCGGCTTCACCGGGATAGACATCAAGCACACCCATAACGTCCCGGAAGTTCAAACCGGCGCTAAGCACTCTCACACCCACTTGGGTAGATCCCAGAGTACGAGGCTCGAAGGGGACAAACTTGAGGTCTTCAAAGGTGCCTTTCTTCTCGATGATTAGCCGATAAGGTGCTTCTGGTATCGACATCCCGGCCGACTCGATTCCGGTGCGCGCCAAACGCGCAACCAACCGGGCGCCGCGACGGTAGGCAACCTGTTTTTCGTTACCGGCTTGCTGCATTTCTGTAATAACAGAGCGTGCTGCGCGACTATTGCCTTCTGAATCCACGTCAACCAATACCGAGGCGTATTCAGAGTGTTCCATATCCAACACTTTACCAAAGCCCAGTAACGCGGTTTGCGCTGGATTGATATAAGAATCGCTGCGCTGTACCGCCACCGCCGATTCAGTGACGCACCACAAACGTGGTGACCCTGCTGCGGACATCAGCTGCAGTGCTTTTAACATGTTGAGGATGGGTGAGAAGATGCGCTTTTGCAGACCCAGCACATCGGATGCTGGCATTTCCTGCGGCGCAACATACAACAGACCCGACACGTTGGCGAGGCCACCGACGGCTCCAATCATCTGCATCCACTGACCACCGTCTTCGGGATTCAGGCGGATAGTGTTGTCTTCTTGGTTAAACCCATCTGCGCTATCACACGCGATACGCCACGTGGTGATATCCGTATTAGCACTCAATTCGTCGTAGATCGCTGCGGCCAACGGAGACGTTTCCCCGATAACCAGATAGGATCCCTTCAGAGCCGCCAATTCCTGATCTGCCGGAATCGACTGGGTTTTCCAGTGCACATCGTAATGACCGTCAAACGGATCTTTACTAATGGCCCGCAACAACGCTTCCTTCGGTGCCCGCTTGCTGTGCAGGGTATCGACATCAATCAGGATATTACCCTGATCATCGTAGACCTGAATGGTGTGAGAATAGCTTTCCACAACCGCTTCCGGATCTTCAGGCGGATTTTTAATTTTTACATGACACCACAACTCGGTGCTTGGCTTACGGAAGAAACGTAAGTTTTCCAGTGCAAACGGAATGTAAATCGCATCCACTTTCGAGGTGTCAAAATCCGTATGCATGGTGGCCAAAGCTGAGCTTTGGAAACAGGAATCCATCAGTCCGGGATGGATTATATATTTACCCTGCTCCAGTGCCGATTCGGGTAAACGCAGCTTGGTCAACGTTTCACCGGGGCGACGCCAGAAGCCTTCGATCCAACGGAACTGTGAGCCCAGCTGATAACCGACTTTCCACATTTCGTTATAAAAAGTCTGACCATCGAAGGTACGCAGTGCGCGCGATTGGATTTGCTCGACGTCTTCGGCTGTTAACACCTGAGTTGAATCCGGCTGTTCACAAGCAGACACATTCATACTGGCGTGCATGGTCCAGTCTGCATCGGCATTCGCCTTTTCATCGCGGCTAAAGCCTTTGACTTCAAAGTCCGGACCGCCGTCTTTTGCAGCCAGTTTCTTGAAGCCATAATGCAAACGACGCTTTTGCCCTTCCTCTAAAATAAACGGTTCCGGGAAGACAACATCATCCAACACCACTGGCTTGTCGCCGTACACATCGCGTGCGCACAGAATCGTATTGGCAACATGGAATGCTCCGGGCGCTACCACCACTTCATAGAGCCGGTGGTCGTCCAAATTAAACGGATGATTTACACCGAAATTATTCTCGAAGAAGTAATCGTCACTCATGGGGGAGTGCATCACGCTGAGCAGGTTTTCTGTCACCTGACCCATGGAGCCACCACCGCCCACCATGCCGTTGTCGTTGTCACCTAACCAATATCGCTTACGGTCAAAGGCATAACTCGGTGCTGCGACACGCTGGCGGGAATAAGGAGAATCGAATGCGGCCCATTTAATATCAACACCCAAAGAATAAAGCTGTGCCGCGGCCAGGTTAAACTGACGCCCGGAGTCCTGCTTCATGCGAAGCGTGTGCACAAAGCGACACTTGTCTGTTCCCAGTATCTGCGTTGCCAAGCCGGTAAGCGTAGAGCCCGGTCCGATTTCAAGACACAGATCCACTTTCATTTCCGGGAGCTTTTGTACTGCATTGACAAACAACACCGGACGTTTAACGTGTTCAACCCAATAGGCCGCGGTAGAGAGTTCGCCCTGATTCAGGGAACCACTCACCGTGGAGACAATATCGAGTTTCGCCGGATGGAATTCAATGCTTTCAGCAACGGCTTTGAACTCCGCCAGCATGGGTTGCATCAGGTTGGAATGGAACGCGTGAGAGACCGTTAACAATCGAGCGTCGATATCCTCAGCGCCGGCTTTTTCGATAATGGCAGCAATGCCAGCCGCGGTGCCAGACACCACGGTATTACCCGGCGCATTGCACGCGGCAATCTGTACATCATCGACTCCCTGCAACAATGCTTCCACCTTGTCGTAGGTGGTCAATATAGCCGCCATATCACCGGTTTCGCACTGCTCCACCATCAAGCGTCCCCGTGCCACGATCAGACGCATGGCGCTTTCGAGTGACATAACTCCCGCCAACACCGCAGCGGCGTATTCACCCACACTGTGTCCCACCATCACATTGGGTTTCAGCCCCAGGCTCTGCCAATGGCAGGCCAGTGCATATTCCAGTGCGAAGATTGCGGGTTGGGTGTACTGGGTGTTGTCGATCTCAGCACTGCGATCACCCCACAATAGCTGCAGCAGAGAATCACCGGTTTCCTGTTCGAATAATACCTCGCATTCATCCAGTCGCGCCTTGAAGGCCGGGTTGGTGTCATAGAGTTCTTTGGCCATGCCTGCGTATTGCGAGCCTTGGCCGGTGAACAACCAAGCCTGGGCTGTCACAGCTGCCACTCCGTCGCTGCTGAAACTACCGGCAACGGAAACGCCCTCCGCTACTTGTTTTAGCTTGTCAATCGCGGCTGCAGAATCCGGAGCAACAACGGCAATGCGGTGTTCGAAGTGTTGACGAGCGGTGTTTGCGGTAAAGGCAATATCAGCGAACGCAACTTCTTTTGGATTCATATAATCCTGTTGCAGGAATTCAGCATAGCGTTTCGCCAATCCCAGCACCGCCCCTTCGGTTTTACCCGACAGGGTCAACACATGGCTGTTGCGCTCAACCGCATTGATAACGTCACTGCGTACCGGCGCTTCTTCCAGAATCATGTGCACATTGGTGCCACTAAAACCGAACGAGCTAATGCCCACGCGGCGTTTACGCTCACCGCTTTTCCACTCTCGACTCTCGGTAGGAATGGTGAACTTAGACGCATCCACGGCAATGTGCGGATTGAATTTATTGAAATGCAGATGCGGCGGAATTTCACCGTGTTGCAATGAAAGCGCTGCCTTCATCACACTGGAAACACCCGCTGCGGATTCCAGGTGACCGATATTGGTTTTTACCGAACTGATGATCAACGGATTGTCGCTGTTGCGATTGGCGCAATACACCGACTCCAGTGATTGTACTTCGATGGGATCGCCCAATGGCGTTGCCGTACCATGGGTCTCTACCCAGTCGATATCGTCTACGGTCAAACCGGCATTGGCCACCGCAGCGCGAATCACCGTTTCTTGAGAAGGTCCGTTCGGTGCTGTGAGGCTACTGGAGCGTCCGTCCTGGTTGACCGCTGAGCCCTTGATTACGGCAACGATATTGTCGCCATCACGTTCTGCATCCGATAACCGTTTTAACGCCAGTACGCCAACACCTTCACCTCGCACGTAACCATCGGCGCTTTCGTCAAACGTCTTACAACGACCTTCTTTCGACAACATATGCGCTTTCGATAACGCGACAAAGGTCTCCGGCATGACCATGGCATTCACGCCACCGGCCAACGCCATATCACATTCGCCGTTACGCAGGCTTTGTGATGCCAAGTGAATGGCAACAGCCGAAGAAGAACAGGCCGTATCGATGGTCATCGCCGGGCCTTGCAGCCCCATATTAAAGGACACCCGTCCGGCAATGACATTGAGCGCGTTACCGGTAGGGATAAACATAATGTCATCCTCGCGGGCGCCAGTGGCGCAAGCGCGAATGTATTCGTTGGCACCCACGCCGACAAACACACCCGTCTTACTGCCATTCATTGCGTTCGGCGCGTAGCCCGCATTTTCCAGAGAACTCCAGGCGGCTTCAAGCACCAAGCGTTGCTGCGGCTCCATGCTCTCCAGTTCGCGCGGTGCGATTCCAAACAGCTTGCCATCGAACGATTCGATGTTATCGACCAAGCCGGCAGACAAGGTGTAGGTTTTACCCGGTGCGTCTTCGTTTTTGTCTAAATATTTTGTCAGGTCCCAGCGATCACTCGGCTCATCGTTGATACCGCATTCCCCGTTTTTCAGTAATTTCCAGAAATCACCGGGGCCGTTGGGGGCCATCGGCATCTTACAGCCGATACCGACAATGGCGATGGCTTCACCATGATAGCTGCCAACCGAAACGGACTGGGCTTCGCTTTCCGCCCCATACAATGCAACGGAAAAGTACTCAGCAATTTTATTGATGGTCGGGTAATCGAAAATCAACGTCGCTTTCATGGCTTGGCCGGTGTCGGCTTCCAATTGCTTTTTGATTTCCAGCGCCATAATGGAATCAATACCCAGATCCATCAACGGCATTTCAGGATCAACAATCTCACCCTCAGCTTTGCCGGTCACTTTACCCAGCAGGCCCTGTAGGTAACCGACGATCTGTTCAACCCGCGCTTCTACTTCCAGCGGATATAGGGATTTAAAGAACGCGGATTTCTCGCCGGTGACACCAGAAGTAGCCGCCAGGCTGCGACCCAATGTTCCGAACATAGGATGCGGACGCCGCATCTCAACGATTTCACGAAAACGTGTCCAGTCGATATCCGCAACAGTCTGATGCGCAGCGCCACCATGCCAGGCTTTACTCAACAACTCGATCGCGGATTCTGGATCGAACGGTGTTAATCCACGTCGCTCCGCTTCATCTGAGGCTTCGCCCGCTGCCATACCGGCTCCGCCCCATGGGCCCCAGTTGAAGGCCGTAGCAGGCAAACCATTGGCAATACGGTAGTCCACCAGACCATCCAGGAAGTGGTTAGCCGCCGCGTAATGCGCCATGCCACCGGAACCCCAAACAGAGGCGATGGAAGAAAACACGACAAACAGATCCAACTCAACGGATTGAGTGGCATTATGTAAATTCAGCGCCCCTTCCAGTTTCGATTGGGTCACCTTTTGCCACTGTTCAATCTGCATTTCGTGAGCCAGTGCTATTTCACTGATGCCCGCGGCATGCACCACACCTTTCAACGGATTGGCTGACTGCGCCAACTCGCCAACCAGATCGGCCAGAGCCGCTTCGTCACACACATCTACGTTGGCGACTTTGATCTCAACGCCTTGTTGCTGCAAGCGGCCAATCAGCTCAGCTCGCTCTCCCTCTAATGAATCCAGGCTGCCACGACGGCTCATTAACACAATGTGTTTGGCACCACTACGGGCCAGCGCATCGGCTACGTATAATCCAAGGCCACCCAGTCCCCCGGTCACCAGGTAACTGGCATCCGCATCCAGAGTCACTACTTTGGCATCGTTAAGACGATCCTGACCTAAGCGTAAAACACTTCTGGTCGCGCCCTGGTACTTAACCACATCTTCCTGGGCGTTGGCATTCAATTCAGCCCACAGTGCCGAGGCTTGCTCTTCTGCACTGCCGCTAAGATCGACGATACCGCCCCACAATTCACCGGCCTCAAGGGCAAACCCTTTGGCAAAGCCGATGAGGGGATAGGCTGCCAGGTTGATCTGGTCCAGGTTGTACGCGTTTTCACTGACACACCAGAGGCGGGCCGGATTTGTCGAATCGCTACCCGCCACAATGGCTTTGGCCGCTGCCATCACCACCGGAATCTGGGAATGAACGACAGAAGGAACTTCCTGGAGCTGAGATGGCATGTTCGGAGCCGTGATCAACACCGGAAGAATTTTCCCGTTCTGTTGTGCTTTTTCCTGTAGCGGCGCTACCGCGGCTTTAATCGCATCGGCATTGGATTGTCCGTCCAGGTGCAATATTGTTGCACTGCTGTTTAATGCCGACACCCAGGCAGGCTGGTTGCCGATAATCACCATATCGTCGAACAGAGTGGATTGCCCATCACCCTCTCCCGAGCTGTCTCCAGCCAGAGCGGTTTCAAACCAGTCAGTGGCGTACAGTAAACGGCCAAAGGACATACCGGAGGCTTTGCTGTAATTACCATGGCGGATTTTATCCACCCAGTAGCTCTGACGCTGATAGGGGTAAGTCGGCAAATCGACACGGGCAAGAGCACCACCGATAAACAGCGTATTCCAGTTAATAACGGCACCACTGCAATGCAGTCCTGCAATCACAGAGGTCAGGTGCTCGCTTTCTATCGCTTCGCGATCCACACTGTGCAGATAATTAATCGGCTGCGTCGATTCAATGCATTGCGGAGCCAGTTTCACCAGATTAGCGCCAGGACCAATTTCAACACAGGCCTGTATTTTCTGATTGCCTAATTCTTTTGCGGCATCCAGGAACAATACGGCATCACGCACATGCTCCACCCAATATTCAGGCTTTTTCACGTCCTGTGTAGCGGTCTTGCCGGTTTTACTGGAAATAAATCGGATGCGTGGCGCTTTAAGAGTAACTTTCGCTACCTCTTTGGCAAACGCTTCCAGCATCGGCTGCATCATCGGGGAATGAAAAGCGTGGGATACCGTCAACAGTTTTGCTTTTATTTTCTCATCCGTGAGCAACGCAACGGCTTGTTCTACCGCCGGCTTTTCACCGGAAATAACACAATTACGCGGCCCGTTGACCGCAGCAATATCAATCACACTATCCAGTGTTTCAATGACGTTGCGGGTTTCTTCCGCACTGGCAAACACCGCAGCCATCGAACCTTTTTCACATTCGCTGGCCATTAAGCGGCCCCGCGCGCAAATAAGACGAACCGCATCCGCCAATGACATTACACCGGAATACACGGCAGCGGCATACTCACCAATACTGTGCCCTGTAACACAGGCAGCCTGCACACCGGTAGCCGTCCAAAGCTGTGTCAATGCATATTGCAACGCAAATATAGCGGGCTGTGTGTATTGGGTTTCGTTCAACAGACTACTGTTATCACCCCACATGACCGACAATAACGGCTGGTCCAATTCCTCTTTCATTAACTCCGCGACAGAATCCAGCGCTTGCTGAAACACGGGAAAGCGCTGATAAAGCTCCTGCCCCATACCGGCAAACTGTGCACCTTGCCCCGTGAACATAAAGGCCAATTTGGCAGGGTTGGTGCCGACATCAGCAATATTGATCCCCTCGGAGGTACCGTTTTTCAGCAACGCGTTAAGACGATCGGCTGCTTGCTGTGCAGAACCGGCCGCGATGGTGGCACGATGGCGGAAATGGGTACGTCCGGTCGATGCGGTAAAACAGACATCACTCCAATCACGATCCTGAACCGTGGGCAGGGTAAGTGCATCGGCATACGCTGCGAGGTACGCCTGCAATGCCTCTTTGGATTTCGCAGAAATCGTGAGCAAATCGGGAGCAAACTGCTGCGCCGGTTTTTCATCTGCAATATCGGAGGGAATCGGCGCCTGCTCAACAATAATATGACAGTTGGTCCCACTGAAACCGAACGAGCTTAAGCCACCAATCCGGGTTGGGCTATTCCAGGCCCGCTGTTCAGTCGGCACATCAATCGCGATAGTGCTCCAATCGATATAGGGATTGGGTGTATCAAAATGCAGGTGCTTGGGAATAGCCTGGTTATGGATAGATAAAACCAGTTTAATAAAACCGGCAACACCGGCCGCCGCTTCCAGATGACCCATGTTGGTCTTGATGGAACCCACCACCAGTTTCTCAGTGCGTTCTTTTCCGTAAACGGTATTCAACGCGGCCAGCTCAATCGGATCACCCAGCGGGGTTCCGGTACCGTGCGCCTCAATATAAGACACTTCGTTGGGTTTAACCCGCGCGTCTTCCAGCGCTGCCCGCAGTACCTTTTCCTGCGCCAGCTCGTTGGGCGCTGTTATACCCTGACTTTTACCATCCTGGTTTACGGCTGAACCCCGCACAACAGCTAACACATTGTCACCGTCTCGCATCGCATCAGAAAGACGCTTCAACACAACGGTACCGCAACCTTCGCCGCGCACATAGCCGTTCGCGCCACCGTCGAAAGTCTTACAACGACCATCAGGGGACAACATCCCTGCACGAGCAAAAATCATGGACGTGGTGGGTTCAAGAATTAAATTTACACCGGCCGCCAGGGCCATGTCTGATTCACCTTTACGCAAACTTTGCACCGCAAGGTGAATGGCAACCAGAGAAGAAGAACAAGCCGTATCAACAGACAGACTCGGCCCTTGTAAGCCCAGCAAATAACTCAAACGCCCAGACGCAACGGAATGTGCATTACCGGTACCGTTATACGGGGAAATATCTTCCAGGCTGCCGGACTGGGCTTGCATATGGGAATAGCCCATGTGACAGATGCCCACAAACACACCGGTTTTAGAGCCCATCAAACTATCCGGTGCAATGCCAGCATGCTCCAAAGAATCCCACGTGGTTTCCAGCAACAAGCGCTGTTGCGGTTCCATCAACGTGGCTTCTACCGGTGCCACGCCAAAAAAATCCGCGTCAAACATATCCACGTCGTCCACTAGGCCGTTGGCTTTGGTGTAAAGCTTGCCTACCGCTTCCGGATCAGAGTCATAATAATCGTCTGCGATCCAGCGCTGATCCACCATTTCAGTGATCGCATCGCCGCCTTTATCTAATAAGTCCCATAATTGCTCAGGGCTGTTCGCCCCACCGGGCAAACGACAACCCAAACCGATCACGGCAATGGGCTCGTACTTTTCTTTTTCCAGACGGGACACGGAATCTTTGGATTTTTTTAATTCTTTGAGAGCTTGTTTTAATAATTTCGCTGTATCAGTAGCGTTGCTGGTGGACATGTTAACCCCTGGGCTTGTTAATTCTTATCAGTTATTGGTCTGATGATTCGTATTTATTATCGTATTGTTTGTTTAGGTTAAGCAGTAGTTTTCGATTGCGATCCATGCTCATCTATATTATTTATTTTCAAATCTTTTTCAGTTAACTCATTTGCAAAATGTTCTATTAATGCTTTAACAGTTGGATAACGCATCAATTCAGTAGCCGGAATGGTCCGTTCTATACGGTCTTGTAATCGATCGACCAAATCAATTGCCTCGATCGAATCAACACCCAGCTCAGAAAACGTCACATCCAAATCGATATGGTGCGATTCGACATTAAGTTTGTCCGCCACCCACTGTTGCATTTCCCCATATAATTCCGATTGCCAATCATTGAACTCCGGATTGCTGATCTGGGTTTTTTTCGGCTTTGCCACTTTCTGGAAAGCCGCTGATTCCCAGGAATGTAATGGCGCAAAAGTACCAAGCTCATAGAGCTTCTTCGCTTCGGTGCGCTGTATTTTTCCACTGGAGGTTTTGGGTAATGTGCCGGGCGCAATAAAAACAATGGCTTTGGGTGTAATACCGTGGCGAACCGCAATGGCTTTGGCGCCTTCCAGCGCAAGCCGTGAATAATCCGTTTGATCGCCAGCGGCTGAGGCCACCTCTTGCATCACCACCAGATTTTCTTTCCCCTGCTCAGTCATTCCAAATGCAGCGCCACAGCCTTTGCGGAAAGTCGGGTTAGACGATTGCAACGAGAATTCAATATCTTGTGGATAATGGTTACGACCAGAAACAATAATCAGCTCTTTAATTCGTCCGGTCACATAAAGCTCATCTTCCCACATCATGCCCAAATCGCCGGTACGCATGAATTGTTTGCTGTCTTCCTCTCCTTTAATTTCCGCACGAAAAATACTGTCTGAAAAACTCGGCTTGTTCCAGTACCCCTGAGCGACCGAAGGGCTGTTGACCCAGATTTCACCGATTTCGCCCGTTCCGCAAGCCTGACCACTTTGCGGATCCACAATGCGCACGTCGGTCTCGATCGCTAACACGCCCGAACTGACCAACGAAGCAATTTTCGCATCCTCAGCAACCGGCGCATCCGGGTTCACCTTACCCTTCGCAACCTGATCCAGATCTACCTGCAGCGATTTGGCGCCCCGTGATGCAGGTGAGCCGGCAACAAACAACGTTGCCTCAGCCAAACCATAGCAAGGTAAAAATGCGCTTTTATCAAATCCGCATTTCGCGAATTTATCCGCAAACGTATTCAGGCTATCTAGCTGAATGGGCTCGGCACCATTAAAGGCAACTTGCCAAGTGGACAGATCTAACTCCTGCAACTTTTCATCAGGGATTTTGCGCGCACAATATTGATAGGAGAAATTTGGTCCGCCGCTCACTTTGGCGCCCATATCGGAAATTGTTTTCAACCAGACAAAGGGGTTTTTAAGGAAGGTCAGTGGCGACATTAGCGTCACTTTCGCGCCAGCGTAAACCGGCGTCAACACGCCACCGATTAATCCCATATCATGAAACGGAGGCAACCATATTACCGTTTTATAATTCGGTGCGACGTAATCCAGATCACTGGAATGGGCGAAGGTCCAAACGATCTGCTGAAAATTGGCGATCAGATTCTGATGACTGATCATCACCCCTTTTGGATGACCGGTTGAACCGGAAGTGTATTGCAGGAAAGCAACATCGGAAGGATTAGCGTCAAAGGCGGTGAAGCCGCTGATGTCCGTATTGGACTCCAGCGCATCCGTTGCAAGACAAGTTAGGCTCAGCCCGTTACCGGGGTTGGCAACCCAGGCTTCTATCATTGGCATCAACATACTGGACGACAATATCGCGCCCGCATCGCAGTCCATCACCACCCGCTTGAGGCGATCTATATCACGGGCCCCCATAGGGGGATAGGCGGGGACCGGAACACAGCCGGCATACATACACCCGAAGAAAGCTTTGATGTAATCCAGGCCAGGTGCATAAAGCAACATCAGATTGCGACCGGACAACCCCTTATCGACCAAACCTGCTGCGATTCGTTTTGCCGCCTGATCGAGCCCGGCAAAGGTAAGAGCACCCTCTCGGCTGCCGTCTTCGGCCAGAAACGCAATTACTTCTGCGTCACCCTTGTCTGCTGCTCGTGCTGCAGACATCTGAACCAGGTTCTTAAAATCGGGGAACCCTTTCATGTTTACCTCCACCTACTGTCTGTATCCAGTGTTTCAATACGAAGAAGGCGTGCTCATCGGTAACAATGCTATAGGTACAATGGTGTAAACACGTATTGTTTTGTTGATCTGCCTATTATCATTATTATTAGCACAACCCATTGGCAGTTTCAGTTTACGGTCGTGCTCTTCGCAAAAACTTGTAAGATACGGCCAAAACAGTGACAGTCTGTAATCGTTTAGGACGGACTTATATACAAAACTCATACGATAATTTTGTTTTTAGTATTTCCGACACGATCACGACTTTTTCTATGCCTTTTCTTGAAACATCTGCATCATTTTGCCTCATTAAAAAATCCGTCAATAGACTAGATTATTAATTTGGCAACGTCTTCTTCTTGTTGTTCTTCGCTTTGCTGTTTCACTCTCTGCTGCTGCTCCAATTCATCTGCAAAATGCAGAATCAGTGCTTTTACCGTGGGATATCGCAACATTTCAATGGCGGGAATAGTACGCTCAATGCGGTCCTGTAGACGATCCACCAAATCAACCGCCTCTACTGAATCCACCCCCAATTCAGAAAACGTGACATCGAGATCAATGTGGTGCGGCTCTACATCCAGCTTGTCGGCAACCCAGGACTGCATTTCTGCATACAGATCGGAGCGCCAGTCGGTAAATTCTGCGGAATCGGTTGCGTCACGGCCGCCCTGGGGTGAAACCTCCTGAGTCGACTCTCGAGCTACCGAAGCGTTCGAACGCGCTGTACCCGGCTCATACAGAAAGACCGGCGCGAAGTTACCCGCAACAAACATCTGTTTCGCTTCAGCCCGCTGAATCTTTCCGCTTGATGTTTTTGGCAGTGAACTTTGCGGAATCAAAACCAAGGCTTTTGGCGTCAGGCCGTGACGGGCAGCCACCGCCTGTACACCGACCAAAGCCAGCTTTTGATAATCAGCCTGATTACCGGCGGCTCGTGAAACCTCCTGCATAATAACCAGCTGCTCTTTACCATCTTCTACAACGGAAAACGCAGCGCCACAGCCTTGCCGAAAGGTCGGGTTGGCTTCCTGCAGGCTTTGCTCGATGTCCTGCGGATAATGGTTACGCCCGGAGGCAATGATCATTTCCTTTATGCGCCCTGTGACATAAAGCTCATCCTGCCAGAGAAAACCAAGATCCCCACTGCGCATGAACGTCATACCGCTATCATCGCCACGGATAGTGACCCCGAAAACACTCTTGGAAAAATTCGGCTTATCCCAGTAGCCTTGCGCTACGGACGGGCTGTTTATCCAGATTTCCCCGATCTCGCCATCGGCGCACGCCTGCGCGGTCTGGTGGTTAACAATACGCACACAAGTGTCTTTTGCCAGCACACCGGAACTCACCAGACCGGTTTCATTGCGGGGGTTCGGATCGTTGGCAGGCGCCTGACTAAACTTGCCCTGCTCCAGTTTATCCAGTCTGGCTTTGAGCACCCGAGCCCCCCGCATGGGCGGAGAGCCGGCAACAAACAGCGTTGCTTCGGCCAAGCCATAGCAAGGCAAAAATGCTTTTTTGTCAAAACCATTCTCGCTGAAGCGATCTGCAAACCCGCGCAAGGCCTCTACCTGAATAGGTTCTGCGCCGTTAAACGCCACCTCTAAACTCGATAAATCCAAAGATTCAGACTGCTCTTGCGAAATTTTGCGAACACAATACTGATACGCAAAATTGGGCCCGCCGGTGACTTGTGCTTTGGTATCTGATATCGCTTTCAACCACAAATAAGGCCGCTTAAGGAAAGTTAAGGGCGACATTAGCGTGACGTGTGCGCCCGCATAAATGGGTGTCAGGACACCGCCAATCAAACCCATGTCATGGAACGGAGGTAACCAGATAACGATATTAAAATCTTTAAATGACGTTTCAAAATCATCCCCACACACAAATCCACGTACAATTTGTTCAAAGTTAGCCAGTAAATTCCCGTGCGATACCATGACTCCTTTGGGATGCCCGGTTGAACCGGAAGTGTATTGCAGGAACGCCACTTCGTCAGGCTCCGGATCGTAAGGAACGAAGCCGCTGCTATCGAATGCGTCAAAGGTATCTGTTGCGATACAGGTCAGATCCAGCCCGTTGCTGACATTGGAAACCCAGCTTTCGATGACCGGACCCAGTATTGAGCTGGAAAGAATAGCGCCAGCCTGACAGTCCACGGCAATTTTCTGCAGACGGACAAGATCTTTTGATCCCACGGGAGGGTATGCTGGCACCGGAACACAGCCGGCATAAAGGCAACCAAAAAAAGCGCGGATGTAATCCAGGCCTGGGGTGTATAGCAGCAGGAGATTGCGGCCCTTGAGCCCCTTCTGTTGGAGACCCATGGCAATTTTTTTTGCCGCTTGATCCAGGCCGGAGAAGGAGATCTCGCCATCCACTTGCCCATTATCCGTCAGAAAAGTGCTCACCACCTGCTGAGACTTTTGCTGAGCTCTTTGTGCCGCCATATCGACAAGGTTTTTGAACCTAGGAAAAGAATCCATAACCATTAGTACTCTTTCGTATTATTATTGTGGTCGAGCACCTAGACTACCCTGACCATTCATTCACTTCATGGGTTAAATGGCCATTTAAGTAATTTCTTGTAACAAACGTGGGGCAATTCACAAAAATGACAACGCGCGTTGTCAGAAAGCGATTAAATCCTCGTCGCTCTCTTGGCCATAAGAAAGTAATACCGGCTTTAAACTGGCGAGAAACAGCTCGACCTGATCCTGAATAAAAAAGTGCCCGCCTTCAAACGTTTTATGCTGAAAGTGCGCCGTCGTAACATCACGCCATGCTTCCAGCTCTGTTCGATCAGCCACTTTGTCTTTGGTCGCTGAATAAAGGCATATCGGGCAATCCACTTTTGCAGTGGCAGGCACCAGACAATGATCATTCAGATATAAATCCGCTTTGATGATAGGCAGATAAAAATCCATCATCTCCTGACTGTTTCGTATCGCGTCAGGTAACCCGCCCAATCGGTCCAACTCATCAACAAAGCTTTTTTCCGGCATATCGGTTATCAGAAATTGCGCCGCTAATTGCGGCGCTCTACGCGCGCTCACTACCAGACCTTTGGGAGTAACCCCCAGTTGTTGGAGTTTATAAGCACAGTCGAATGCCACGAATGCGCCGAAGCTATGGCCATATAAAACCATCGGCTTAGCTTTGAACACATCGAGATTTTCTAGAATCAACTCCACCAACGCATCCGTGGAATCGGCAAAAGACTGATCGTGCAGAGATTCACGGCCCGGATAGTTAACCGCCCACACTTCCACATCAGAAGATATCTCTGCCCAACGGCGATACATGGAGGCACCACCACCGGCACAGGGAAAACAGATCAAACGCAACGCTGCAGCCGGATTCGGTTTGAAACAGGCCAGTGACTTATTTTTACCAAAAATCATTGCACACCCCGAAGCAAAAATGATTAGATGCTAAAACATAAGCGCACCATGTTACCGCGGTCTTAACAAGAATAAAAACAATGATTCCTTTTCGCTTTCTGCACTTAAAAGTTCTTTCTTTTTTGCTTCTGGTCCTGGCGCTGGCTTTGACACCCTCGATCCCGGATATCGTATACCGTAGCGAAATCACCGATTATTTCCGTGATGATAATCCCAATGTTCAAGCCTTTCATAAACTTGAAACTGATTTAGGATTCCAACAAAGCCTTTTAGTTTTGCTGGAATTCAGCCACAACAAGGCTCTGGAATCCGAAAACGTCCACAGGCTGTTCAGCATCTCCCAAGGTATCCGGACATTATCCGGCGTAACGAAAGTCAACTCTCTGCTTTCTACCGCGATCAGCGATAAGCAACAAAACACGTTATCAATGTACCGTTATCTGAAACTGCAACAACCTCCTTCCACTGCATCCGCCACTCACAACGTCGACACCACACTGCTGGGTCAGCTTGCTGACAATGCCCGTAGTAACGGCAGCTTGCTATCGGAAGATGGCAGGGTCGCCAGCCTGCAAATCCATTTTTCTGATCAAGACTCTATCGACCGGCTTTACCCGCGAATCAAAGCCATTCTTAGTGAACAAATGGATCAACAGAACGCAGGCACAACCTATATGTTAGGGCCGGTTGAAATCAAACAAGCACTTCATCATGCCCTGCTTCACGACGGCTTTTATTTAATGCCGTTAGTGCTGTTAATTGGCATGGGGGTGCTGTGGTATTTCTTACGCTCTTACTGGCTTGTGTTATCCGGCTCAATTTCCATTATCGCCGCGCTCTGGATTACGGCCGGTGTGGTCGGGGCACTCAAACTCACCCTTAACCAAACTTCCGCTCTTGCGTTTTGCATCGCGTTTATCATCGCTCTGGCCGATATCATTCACCTGCTGATGAGCTACACCCATCAACCGTCCCGATTATCCGCTCCCTCAGCGATGTTGAATGCTTTACGCAGCAACGGTACATCGTTATTCCTGACCAGTGTCACCACCGCGATCGGATTCCTGAGCCTGAATGGCAGCAGCTCGCCGGTGTTTGCCACTTTCGGAAATATTGCCGCCATCGGAGTGGCCTGCGCCTTTATCAGTGCGATTAGTATTACACCTGTTGTAGCTGTGTTAAAACAAACCAACGCCCGCGAAGGTCAGGCTGACTTGTTCCAACGCTGGATCCCCCACCTCAATGCCTGGCGGAACAAACTCAATACACAACACTACATAGCGTTTTATATACTGAGCATTCTGATTTGCTGCGGCACCCTGCTTAATATTTTTCATAACGATCCGTTGGACTACTTTCAGGATGACTCAGATATCATTACTGCCACCAATGTGTCCGAACAACGCTTTCACATTCATCATCCGTTAAGCGTATTGATCGATACCCAAGCAAATGATGGCATCTATTCAGAAGCATTTTTAACGTCGCTCAACGCGTTTGAAAATTGGTTATCTGCGCACCCCGACATTGCGAACCACAATAGTTTTTCATCTACCTTCTCGCAGTTAAAACGCCATATACACAACAATAACCTGAAGTGGGCGTCAGCCCCCGCCAACGCCCAGGAAACGGCGGATTTATGGAATCTCTATGAAATGGCCTCGCCGGACAATCAGCCCCAAGACCTGGGATTGGATAAATCATTCCGCTCCGCCGTCGTTTCACTGGGTATTCCCAGATTACAAAGCCAGCAATTAATACAACTGGAGCAGGATATCGAACACTGGTTCCGTATAAACGCACCTCAATTTGACGTATCGGTAACCGGCCACGCATTGCTGTTTGCCAGTATCGGCAAGGATCTGACATACAATATGTTTGTCGGGGGGTTACTGTCCGCAATCGTAATTTCGGTACTGATTGGTGTATTCCTGGGCAATATGAAAGTCGGCATTCTCTGCCTGATTCCTAACTTATTTCCAGCCGGTATCGTCTATGGTCTGTGGGGCGCCAGCGTGGGAATCATCGATATCGCTGCTGCAGGCACGCTTAGCATCAGCCTGGGCATTGTGGTTGATGATACCATCCACATTCTTAAGCGTTATATTGACTATCGGAAATCCGGTTTCTCCGCAGAGGCCAGCATGAACAAAACACTGCAACAGGTGGGCTCAGCATTGATGCTGACAACACTGATATTATCTTTGGGAATGCTGGTATTAACCCTGTCGGTATTCGGACCAAATCAGACAACGGCCATACTGATGGCCAGCATCATTCTGGTTGCACTGGTTTACGATTTAATTATGCTGCCGCACTTGCTGAAAGTGTTCGATCGCTGGCTATTTCCCGGCTACCAACCATCGCAGCCAGACGCGGAATTAGTGCAGTTGCAATAAACGGTTTTATTACCACTGCACTCAATATCAATGGCCACCCTCGACCTATCAATTGCCCCCATAGTTACGACTGGTTTTATTGTCATCCGAAACCAGCCCCGTATTGTTTCCGCTCACTTCTATGGAAAATTTCATTTTCTTCTGTTTACCGGTCAACACCAATACCGTTAATTTCACCCGCTCACCCGCGCCGAGACGGTCGATAACACAGGTACTATTACCCAAGGTACAGGTGCCCGCTGTATCGCTGGTTAACGACTTGAGACGAACATCGGCAGGCAGAATATTTTTGATGGTAAGATTCTTGACGCTTTCCAGGCCATTGTTAATGACTCGCACCCGGTACTGTATACCGGTTTCTCCCTGGAATTCCTGTAATGTGCCATCCAGCCCCCACATTCCCAAGGTCAGATCCAAGGCAGAGTGTGGCGGCGCAGAAGTGACACCGATCATCTGTTTCACAGCAGCCCCGGCATTCAACAAGCCACGCCCACAACCACCGCAATTTGACGGAAAGTCTGAGGTGGTATTTTTCAGGATCCGCTCAATTTTGTCCGGGCTGGCACTGCGCTCCAGGCTTTTCATTAACGCAACCGTACCCGCCACATGCGGGGTCGCCATACTGGTCCCCTGCAATGGTGCGTAACTATCAGTTGCCGCCCGGAAATTACCGGAATTCACGGTCGATAATATCCCATTGGGATCGGTGGCATAATTCATATTGCCGCCTGGAGCAGCCAGGCTCACCTCTGAACCATAATTCGAATAGTAAGCGCGTCCACCAAACTTACCGGTTGCGGCTACCGTGATAACTCCCGGGCAGTTACCGGGTGAATAGTCTCCGGCTGCTGAGGCGGAGTTCCCCGCTGCCGCCACCACCACCACATTGGCTGCACGAGCAGCGCTGATCGCATCGATATAGGCTTGCCCACATGCAGCCGGATTATTGCTGCTCAGGCTTAGGTTAATGACCTGCGCAGGCCTGGGATTGTCCTTTACTCCGGGGACCGAATAACCCGCCGCCCAATAAATGGCATCCGCAATGTCGGAGCTGTATCCACCACAACGGCCCAGAACCCGAACCGGTAAGATTTTCGCATTATAGGCAACACCTTTTATTCCCAATCCATTGTCGGATTCTGCTGCGATGATGCCTGCCACATGGGAACCATGCCAAGAACTGTGGATCGCATCACTGGGGATTCCGTTACCGCATTCTCCCGCCTTCATGCCATCGCCCGGATCCGTTGCATCCGCATCCCGGGCGCTACCGTCATTGGCGATGAAGGTATCGGATATAAAGTCATACCCTGGCAGGGTGTTGGTCCTCAAATCATCATGCGGCAGAATACCCGAATCCAAGACCGCTACCACGGTATTCATACCCGTGCTGTAATCCCAGGCTTGCTGAACGTGGATACCGGTGTTGCTATTGCGCAAGCTCCACTGTTGTGGAAAAAATTCATCCCCAGCGGCCACCATTCGTACGTCCGGCTCAACGTAGGCGATTTCGCTGTCGTTTCTCAATTGCTTGATTGCGCTGAGCAGCTTACTGCGCTTACCTGCCTGCCCCATCGACACAACATAAGAGCCATTACCCATACGGCGAAGAATCTTACTGCGCACCCCTTGGCGGTCTCGCAACCGTTGCAGTGCAGAGGGCGTCACCCGGCCCCCCGCAGCGATCGTCGCATCGGCCTGTTTGAACTTGACGATAAGCCGATCAGACGGCAAATCCCGAAGCGCTTTATGCGCACTCTGCGCATTAGCCGGGACTCCGGTCAAGGACGCCACGCCCAATCCCACGCAACACAACGCCGAAAGCAACCGGCTTCGCTTCAAATCCATCGTTCTTTCTCCCTCTTGTTTGGGTGCTTTACAGCCACATTGTTGTCGCCGGGTCTAAGGTCCCGAGGCGGCACAGTGTAAAGGAGATTGCGCTTTATGACAAAAGTAATTAACTGCTTTATTTTTATTCGATTTAGATATGACGAAACCCAACGGCGACGACACCCGTTGCACCCTTAACCTGTCATCTGCTGTCAACGGGACGGTTTCAGAGTCAAAACATATTTTCATTGCTGTGCTCTAATACAAAAGCTGAATCAACCACAATAATAAGAGGCCACGAATGGGAACCCTAGCCGACGAAGCCACCAATTTACCGAAAAAACCCAGCCGCCAGGTAGACCACATCCCGGGCGAAAGCGGATTGCCTGTAATCGGTTTCACATTGCACTTTCTTAGTGACTTTCATGGCTTGGTGAATCGCATGGTCGCCAAACACGGCCCGGTATTCCGTTATCGCGCCGTTATGCAGGATGTCATTACCCTTACCGGTCCCGATGCGAACGAATTTATTCTGCGGGACGCGGAGCGCAATTTTTCCAGCAAAAAAGCCTGGGATATCATTCTGGAAAAACTCTTTCCCAACGGATTGATGCTACGCGATTTTGAAAATCACAAAGTCCATCGCAAGATACTGCAAGGCGCCTTCAAAAAACCGGTGCTGGAGGCCTATGTCGAAAAAATGAATATCAGCTTTAATCGAGGTTTATCGAGCTGGCCGGTGCAAAAAGAAATGCTGTTTTTCAACCATATCAAAACACTGCTGCTGAACACCGGTGCCGAGCTATTTATTGGAATTAAACTGGGCGCAGAAGCCGACAAAGTAAACCAGTCCTTTATCGCTGCGGTTGACGCATCACTTGCCATTCTGCGTATGCCCATTCCAGGTACGACCTGGTGGAAAGGCATGCGTGGCCGACGTTATCTGGAACACTTTCTCGGCAGCCTGGTAGCACAAAAGCGGTTAACAGAAGACAATGACTTTTTTTCACAAATTTGTCATTCCAAAGGTGAAAACGGCGAACAGTTAAGCGATGAAGAGGTGCGGGATCATATGATCTTCTTACTCTTTGCCGCACACGACACGACCACCAGCACCATTACTTCTTTAATCTACCGGTTGGCAAAGCACCCGCAATGGCAGCATATTTTACGGGAGGAAATGCTGAGCTTCGGTAAAGATACGCTGACCTACGAAGATCTGGATGACATGGAAAAAACCAGTTTGGTATTTCGGGAAACCTTGCGTATGCACCCGGCCTTGCCGACCATCCCCCGACGGGCAGTAAATGCATGCGAATTTAAAGGGTTCAAAATCCCGAAAAATGCCGCAGTGGGTGTAGTGCCATTACACACTCATTATATGGAAGAGTATTGGACCAATCCCTACAAGTTTGACCCGGAACGGTTTTCCGCAGCACGGGCTGAACACAAAAAGCATTTCTATCAATGGGTCCCGTTTGGTGGCGGCCAACACAAATGTCTTGGGTTGAACTTCGCTGAAATCCAAACCAAAATGTTTCTGTTCCACTTCTTGCGAAAGTACAGAATCGAAGTGCGTCACGGCTATGAGATGCCGGTGCAGGTGGTACCTTTAGCCGTGCCGAAAGATGGCTTCCCCTGTACATTGCATAGCGTCAACCGGTAAGTAATTTTATAGGGTTACAGCCCATCATGCCCTCTGGGCGTCGCACGCCTACGCTGCCTCACTCACCCTCTGGGTGACTGCGGCGGTATTTCGATGGCGGCAAACCCGTCCAACGCTTAAATGCCCGGTGAAACGCGCTCTGTTCTGAATAGCCCAGCATCATGGCGATATCCAAAAAGCTGAAATCATTGTGGATATACTCCAGCGCCATTCGGCGGCGCAAATCGTCCACCATATCCTGATAATGCATCCCCTGTTTGGCCAGATTACGCTGAAAAGTCCGCTCATTCAGCGCGAATCGATCGCTGATTTGCTTTAATGACGGCACTCCATGAGGCAGCGAATCAAGAATGTAACTCTGCACCTTTACCACCAATTCATCCGCGCTGGCCAGTGTTTGCAACACTTGCTGCGCGTGACTCTCCAATATCTTTTTCAAGCGCGAATCGCGGGTTGCCGATTCCAGTTTAAGGCTGGCCAGATCCGCTAGAATTTTATTGGCTGGCTGCCTGAAATAACACGGGGCTTTTAACAGGCGTTCGTAAATCTCCGGATCAGAACCGCCTTGGTGGGTAAAATGTATGGCCTTATATCGAGTGTCCAGGCCGGTGCTGGCTTGCGACAATGAAAAACTACTGGAAACCAGATAATCAATGACCTGCCGGTTGTTGTTGTAGTTAACCGGCGGATTCCCGCTCCCAGCACCAACTTCGAATTCGCATTCCAAAATAGCGTCGTGTGTGGCCCAGCGAAACTGAATCGCGTTGGTTACAATTTTCGCAAAACGCTGTATGAACTGAACCCCTTCCAAGCCATTTTCGCCGGATAAAATCAGGTAGCCCAGCCGCCCCCAATGTCGCGCCACAAAATTACGTCCAACCTTCAGGCCAATGTATTCATCTTCAGCAAAAGTGGCAGCGGCCTCAAACAACGAAGAAAACAACTCAAAATCCATGTAACCATTGTCATAATCGCTCTCCAAATTCACGCCCTGCTGCTGAAAAAAAGCATCACCCGACCAGCCTTCACTATTCAGATAATCACCGATTGCCTCTGCCAGCTCTACTGCTATATGAAATCGCTCTATAGTCATTTTGTTCTAATGTTCTATATACTTGCGTGCCCGCGGATTAAAAAGAGTCTATACAGGTTATGAAGGACGGTATTATTGCAGAAATTCACTGCGAAACCATCAAAGGTCAACCGGCTGAACTTTTACAATTCCATAACGGTCTGGTCATCGCTATCACCACAGACACGCTCTGTTGCTATAAAAGCCTGCAATCCATCGGCGATCCACTGGGTAATGGCCTGCTTTCCTTTTGCGCTATACCGGCTGAGCAATCCATTTTGTTTAACGACAATCGGTGTGTGTCTGAACACCGTTCCGGCTACGTCGGATTAACTGACGGCAAAGCCCTGCTAATTGCGCCGTTTCATGTCCGGCTTTATCCAAATAACCATGACGCGCTGCGTGGCTTGAATTGCCTGGCTGAACTGGAACTGCCGGAGATCGACGTTTACTAATCTGATCACAAGCGACTTAACTCCAATTTTTGAAGGGGTTGCTCACCAGATTCACGTTGTAATAGCGGTCATCGCCGGTGACTTCCTGCCCCACCCACGCGGGTAGATCAATAAGCTGGCTTTCTGATTCCAACTCCACTTCCGCTACCACCAACCCGGCATTATCTCCGACGAAAACGTCTATTTCCCAAATCAACCCCCCTTCCTCCCGACGGTAGCGGATTTTCTCAATCTGAGGTTTCCTGCACAAAGTATCCAGCATTTCATTGGCATCGTGCAATGGAATAGGGTATTCGTATTCCGCCCTGGAGATGCCCTGGGTCTTACCCTTGATTGTGAGGCGCGCCTGATCTCCTTGTCGCCTTACCCGCACCGTCGCGTCGGTATCGGTGCTCAAATAGCCCTGCCGGTAAGCAATGCCGGCGATTTCGGCTCCGCTGAAATCAGTTTTCCAACGATCGTCCTTGATCAAAAACTTGCGCTCGATTTCCGTAGCCATTGGCGTACCCCTTTAAATAAAATGACCGTGCTGCAAAAAGTGCAGGATATGTTGACGTACTTTCTTATCATTCATGATGAAGGTGTGCCCGACATCCAACACCCTGAAATCACGCATTCCAGGAAGGCGGGAACGGGCCACCGACACCTTGCCATCGTTCTCACCACCAAACAACGGGGCAAACCAGGGTTCATAAGATTTTCTGCCTGCAATAACCCCGACTTCCAGCGCTAACGCAGCTTTCTCCAATTGCATAAGCTGTATCGGCACACTGTTTTGGTCTGTACCCAACTGCAGAAAAGACGGACCCATCAGTTTCGGCAGAAAGGGAATCCAGCGCAACACATCCACCACTTCGCTACCCTGGGTGGGCGGTGCTAGCATCACTGCCCGGCCCAATCGGGCCACCGGCAAATCCCAACTCTGCAATCCGTAGCGTAACAAAATCCCCCCTAACGAATGCGTAACAAAATGGATCTTACCGAGGCCCGAAAAATGCGGCGTCAAGTCATTCAAGATTTGCTGGCACAATCCGGCGATGGATCCCTGCCGGGAGGCATACCCCTGATTCAAAACAGTAAACTCCTGCCTGCGCAAATAGCCGGCAAGCCCATTCATGGCCCAAGGGCTGCGGCCCAACCCGTGCAACAACACGACCGTATCGGCTGTCATCTAACCTCCACTTGAAAATTAAACAATGTTCAATTATGCTTTTTCCACTCGAAAAAAATCTCATAATCAGCTCATTAACATATCACAGGTTAGGTTATGGCGCGTCGCAACGACCACTCAAAAGAAGAAGTGCAAAGCATGGCCATCGAAGCCACCCGCACCCTGATCAGTCGGGAAGGTATCGACGGCGTCAGCGCCCGCAAAGTGGCTCAGGAAATCGGTTACACTGTGGGCACCCTATACCAGAATTTCGATAATATTCACGACCTGATACTCCACGCCAATGCCTTCAGCCTATCGGAACTGCTGGCCGAGCTGGAAAATGCCAGCATCCTCACCCGTAACAAACTCAATCTGGTCACCGCGATTGCGGATGCTTACCTGGAATACGCTCAAACACACGAACGCCAATGGTCGGCCATTTTTAAACATGCCCTGCCCCAAGACCAATTGATGCCGGATTGGTACCAAACCCGAATTGACGCCTTATTTTCGGTCATTGAAGTCGCATTGCATACACTTGCGCCCCAGCGGGATAGGAAATCCATTCAAATTGCGGCGCGCACGTTGTGGAGTGGTGTCCACGGTATTTGCATTTTACATGTCGGGGACAAACTCTATTCCCACTCCATTGCCACCCCCTCGTTGCTCATCAAGTCTTTGGTGACGCATTTTCTGAATTCCTGGTTGAAAGAGAACAAATAACAATGAATGAGCCGGAGCGTCAAGAACACTCACAGTTTTCACTACTAAAAAGCAAACGCTTTGCGCCCTTTTTCTGGACCCAGTTTTTCGGAGCGTTTAACGACAACGTGTTTAAAAACGCACTGATGGCGCTGATTACATTCGGCATTTTAAGTTCCGGCATGGAACTAAACCAGATGAACAATCTCGGCGCCATGCTATTTATTCTTCCGTTCTTTCTGTTTTCTGCGCTAGCCGGACAACTGGCCGACAAATACGAAAAGGCCAAACTGATCCGATATGTAAAACTGTTTGAAATTTTCATCATGGTGGTGGGAGGACTGTGCTTCTGGTTCCAACAAACCTGGGGGCTCATGCTGTTGCTGTTCCTAATGGGTACTCAATCGGCGTTTTTTGGGCCGGTTAAATACAGCATCATCCCACAACACTTGAAGCCCGATGAATTGGTCGGAGGCAACGCACTGGTGGAGACCGGCACTTTTCTGGCTATTCTTTTGGGGACTATTTCCGCGGGCGTTATCAGCGACCTTGAAAACGCCACCCGGATCTTACCCTTTGTAGTTGTCATATTATCCGTCACCGGTTATCTGGTCTGTCTGAAAATTCCGCTTGCCCCTGCCCCCAGTCCCGACATCCGGGTGCGTTTCAACCCCTTCACTGAAACCTGGAAAACCGTTCAATTCAGCCGTCAGAACAAACCGGTGTTCCTCGCTATTATGGCCATCTCCTGGTTTTGGTTTCTGGGCGCCGCTTATTTAACCCAGATCTACGGCTTTGCCAAAATTGATTTGCAAGGCGACCAGTCAGTCGTCATGTCTTTACTGGCGATCTTTTCCATTGGCATCGCGGTCGGCTCGTTATTATGTGAACGGCTGTCCGGCCATAAGGTGGAACTGGGACTGGTGCCGCTGGGGTCGATCGGTCTGAGCCTGGCAGGGTTGGATTTGTATTTTCAGACACCGCCCGCACAAGCAGCGGAATTAATCGGGCTGGCCACATTTCTGAGTCAGTCAAACAGTTATCGCGTACTGCTGGATTTTATGTTGATCGGAATTTTTGGTGGGCTCTATATCGTGCCGTTGTACGCGATGGTGCAACAGCGATCCGAAGAAGCCAGCCGCTCCCGCATTATTGCCTCGATCAATATTATGAACGCGCTGTTTATGGTTGTATCGGCCATAACCGGAATCCTCGTGCTCGGCGTAATGGACCTGTCGATTCCCCAGTTCTTCCTGATACTGGCCATCATGAACGCGGTAGTCGCCTGCTATATCTACTCCGTAATTCCGGAATTCTTTATGCGTTTTCTGATCTGGGTGATCACGCACACCATGTATCGGGTTACCCATACCAATCTGGATAAAATTCCGGAAAGCGGTCCGGTATTACTGGTGTGCAACCATGTTTCTTATATGGATGCCCTGATCATCGGAGGTGCATGCCGTCGCCCGGTTCGCTTTGTGATGTTTAAGCCCATCTATGATCTTCCGGTGTTGAACTTTATTTTTCGCACGGGAAAAACCATCCCCATCCACTCCAGAAAATCGGACCCTGAAACTTATGAGTCTGCATTCAAGCGCATATCGGAAGAGTTGCGTGACGATGAAGTCGTCTGCATTTTTCCGGAAGGCAAGCTCACTCAAACCGGTGGCATCGACGAATTCAAAAACGGCGTTGAAAAAATACTGCAGCAAGACCCTGTCCCGATTGTCCCTATGGCACTGAAGGGGTTATGGGGTAGTTTTTTCAGTCACAAAGACAGTAAAGCATTAACCCGGTTACCAAGACGATTCTGGTCGAAGGTTGAGTTGGTAGCAGGTGATCCCATTGCCCCGGAGAATACCGATGCAAGGCAACTGCAATCTGCGGTGGAGCAATTACGAGGTAACGTACCTTAAACCGGCTTCCGGAGCGGCGCTGCCTATTCCAGCCAAGCGCCGTTGTCGTTTTGGTCTAAACTGAACAAATGCCCCTTTTGCCTATGCGGCTGCTGACGACACAGCTTGTTAAAAGAGACGTTTGTGCGACTAATCACCCTATTGCTCTGCGCGTTCGCGCTTATCTGGACCCGTGCTCAGCCTGTGGCTGCGGATGGGCTCACCATCGAGGGTGATACCTTTCCATTAAGCCCTCACCTCGAGTTTTTGGTTGACGATAGCGCAAAACTGACCATCGAAACGATACCGCAACAGCCGTCGTCAAACTGGTTTAAGGTGAAAGATGAAACCCCGTCCTTCGGTTTTATGGAACAGGTGTTGTGGGCCAGAGCCACGCTGATTAACTCAACACCGGAGCAAAAACGTTTTCTGTTGGAGATTGCATTCCCCCCGCTGGACAATGTGCAGCTGTTTCAACTCAATCGCAACGATCTGCTTTACCAGGCAACGGTGGGAGATACGCTGGCATTTTCAGCACGTCCTTTCGATCACCGCAACTTTTTGCTCCCCATCACGTTGCAGCCTGAGGCCCAAGACACGATTTATATCAGGGTACAAACAGGCGGAGCGCTACAACTACCGGTGACACTGTGGGAACCGATCCATTTCTTTCTGCATGATCAATATGCCTTAATCATTAACAGCCTTTTTTTCGGCATCATATTTGTGATGGCGTTTTATAACCTGCTGCTGTTTATACGGGTGAGAGATACCGTGTACTTATACTACATAGGGTATGTGTCTACGTTTTATATCTACCAACTGATTGGTACCGGATTGGGGTTTCAATTATTGTGGCCAAACGCACTACTGTGGAACAACTACTGCTCGGCCATTATTTTGCCGCTAAACATTGTGTTTGTTGCTCTGTTTTTCGTCCGGGTATACGCAGTTCAAAACACGCACCCGAAGACGCACCGGTTAATTCTGGTCATTGCCCTGCTCGCACTGACTTGCATGTTGCTACCGTTCTTTATTTCCTATCATGTCGCCATCATCAGCAGTGTTGCGCTGGTCGCCTGCGGTGGAGCCTTGGCATTGTGGGTTTGCTACTACCTTTGGTATCAAAACCCCAGCCGGACCAACATGTACCTGGCGCTGGCATTTTCTGTGTTTCTGGCGGGCGCGGTTGTTCTAGCGCTAAGCAAACTCGGTTTCCTGCCGAGGTCACCACTAACCGAATACGCTGCAAGAATAGGCGCCTGCATTGAAGCGATATTGCTGTCCTACGCTCTGGCGGAACGTTTACATGAAGCGCGCATTGCTGCAGAAAACAGGACACAGAAAGCCAACGAGAAAATGCTCAACCTGGCCCATCAACACGCAGCGACACTGGAAGAAAAAGTCGCGCTGCGCACCCGGGAATTAGAACAGGCATTACAACAGGTACACAGCCTGAATAACAGCCTGAAAGACCTGAGCCTGACCGACCAACTCACGGGATCCAGAAACCGACGTTTCATGGACGAATACCTGGCTAGAGAAATAAAATCCGCACGACGCAACAAGCAATGTTTAAGCATTATGCTGATAGACCTGGATCATTTTAAGCAAGTCAATGACACCTATGGTCACGCTGTGGGTGATCTGTGTTTAAAAGTCGTCAGTGACACTATTGCCAATAATCTCCGTCAACCACCGGATGAAGTTTGTCGTTATGGTGGTGAGGAATTGGTGGTGATCCTTCCGAATACAGCCAGAAGCGATGCCAAGCAGGTCGCAGAGAAGCTGAGGGTTTGCATAGAATCGCTCAATATTCAAAGTGAAGAGCAGCTCGTACACGTTACCGCCAGCTTTGGCGTTTCCTGTTTCGAGCCATCTACCGAACTCAGCCCGACTCAATTACTGCAGGAAGCAGACCGGGCACTGTATCAAGCCAAACACTCAGGACGAAACCGGGTCGTTTTTGCCGAAAGAGAAAACTAGATGTGCAGCGCCCATTGAATAATATACTTTGCTACAAAGCCCACCATACCCAAAGTCAGCACCAGAAAAAGCACAAACGTGCCAAACTTACCCGCCTTCGAATCAATTGCCAGCCTGGCAACAATAAACACCATATACAAAATAAACGCCGCAAGGCCGATGGTGAGACCAAAGGTAGCCACTTGCTGCTCGCTGAGCCCCATAACGCTATTCAAGATTGACTCCGGACTCTTGGCGGTAAATGTTCAGCACCGACCGCATCCCGATAGGCGTGCCAGCTAGCATGCCCCAATACCGGCACGATGATTACACTGCCGGCCAATGCCAGTAAACCAAGTCCGGAAATAGACGCTATCAGAAACGCCCATAACGCCATTGGAAATGGATTTTGGACAACGACTTTCCAGCTGACGAGCACCGCATCCATAATTGAGACCTGACGATCGAGTAACAATGGTAACGTGACAACGGAGGATGCAAACACAGGCGCAGCCAGTACCACACCTAAAAACCACCAAAGCTCGAATACATTATTGTCCCGCGCCAAAACCACATACCGCAAAAAATCCATTGGCTGGTTGATCGGCTCAGGCGAAAGCAATGTTATGAAGGCCGCTGAAGTCAGCACCCAGCCGGTGCCGGACAAACACAACAGCAGGCCGAAACAGACCAGCCGCCAGTCATGGTGGGGCTTACCTCGCCAACTCCACCAGGTGCGAAATACCAAATGAAACGTAGCCGGTTGACCGCGCTCCAGCGCCTGGCTTACTGCATACAAGCCCACCGCCACCACCGGCGCTACCGCTAGAAAACCGGTGAAAGCACCAGCCAAAAGCCAGAATTCATTATAGCCAACTGTGAGCAACAGAAATCCGAAAGCCGTCACCGCAAGACCGTGTGCCAATCCGATCATGGGAGTCCGTATAAAATCATTCCAGCCCGCCTGCAGCCAGCGCCAGGGATCGCTAAGAGTAAGTGGCTTTATATGAACCTGCGGCAACTCAGGGGTGTTCATCGTTGCCGGGTCCCAGCGCTCAATTGCGCGCTCAGTTGCGGCAATTCATCAAAAATAAAACGTTTACTGTCACTGTAGTCGATCGGGCAATCAATGAGATGGACACCACCGCTGTTCAGCGCTTCTGCCAATAGCCGCTCCAGTGAACTGACACTGTCGGCTGCATGCCCTTTTGCGCCATAGCTTTCGGCATAGCGAACGAAATCCGGGTTACCGAATTCCAATCCAAAATCCGGCAGGTCCATCTCTGCCTGCTTCCAGCGAATCATCCCGTAAGCGTTGTCACGTAGAACCAAAACCACCAAATCCAGCCGCAGCCGCACCGCGGTTTCCAATTCCTGGGAGTTCATCATAAAGCCGCCGTCGCCGCACACGGCCAGTACCTTTCTCTCAGGGGAATCCAACTTGGCATTTATTGCCACCGGCAGGCCTGCGCCCATGGTGGCCAACGCGTTATCCAGTAACAAAGTATTGGGTCTAACAGCCCGGTAATTACGGGCAAACCACACTTTGTACAAGCCGTTATCCAATGACACAATGCCATCATCAGGCATGGCATCGCGTACCGCATGCACCAGTCGTCGGGGATGGATTGGAAAGTCATTCAACACACGGCCGGAATTGATATCGTCAAACAGCGCCTTGCGCACTTTGGTGGCGAAAGAAAAATCCCAATGGGGTTGCGGCTCGATAAGTTCACTGAAATGCCAGATCGCGTTGGCGATATCACCCGTTACTTCCAGTTGCGGGAAATAAACCGGGTCCACATCAGCGGTAAAGAAATTCACATGGATGACGGTCCGCTCGTCTCGGTGCATAAAGAAAGGGGGCTTCTCCACCACATCGTGCCCGACATTGATAATACAATCGGAATGATCAATTAACCTGTGTACATAATCGCCGTCCGACAACGCTGCGGTGCCCATCCAGCATTCACTCGCTCCCCCAACCACGCCTTTGCCCATCTGCGTGGTGAAGAATGGAATGCCGGTTTTACCGATGAATTTCTGCAGCATTTTTGATGTCAGTTTGCGATTAGCTCCGGCACCACACATGAGCAACGGGCGCTTGGCGGCACAAATGGCTTCCACCGCCCGTGCAATGGCTTTGTTTTCCGCCACCGGCCGCCGCGTCTGACTGGCAATAATAGGAAACAAGCCTTCCGCCGGCTCGCGCGCAATGTCTTCCGGCAATTCCAGATGTACTGCGCCCGGACGCTCTTCTTCAGCCTGCCGGAAGGCTTCCCGCACGCGGGAGGCCACGGTTTCAGCTGACACAATTTGCTTGGCGTAATGGGTCACCGGCTGCATTAGATTTACCACATCCAATATCTGAAAATGGCCCTGTTTTGACGTCTTAATCGGTTTCTGACCGGTAATCATCACCATGGGCATCGCTCCCAGCTGGGCATAGGCGGCAGCGGTCACTAAGTTGGTCGCACCGGGCCCCAGCGTTGACAAACAAACACCCGACTTGCCAGTCAGCCTGCCGTGACAAGCGGCCATAAAACCGGCAGCCTGCTCGTGCCGGGTGATCACCAAATCGATACTGGATTGGCGTAAGGCTTCCACCAGGTCAAGATTTTCTTCACCCGGTACCGCAAACACACGTGTCACCCCTTCGTTGAGTAGGCACTCTACTAGCAATTGCGCTGCGTTTCGCTTCATGGTCACAGATCCTCAGAAACAAGCGGGACCGAATCCGGAGGAGTACGACCCTGCAATAAATTGATTCGGCTCAAAATACCACGTCTGATACGTACGCCACAATTTTCTCCCTTGAATCGATGCAATCCGGAGTTGCTATCTGACAACTGTGAACAAGCGCGTGTTTTATCGAGTTCGATTCAATTACCTTAACCGATTCCGGTACGGTGCATACCCCTACGAAAAAATAACAAAAACAAGGACGCCCCTCGATCGCGTTTACAACTATGCCCGACAACACAACATCCCCGTCAAAGGCCATACCCTGGTGTGGGGCAGCCAATGCCCTGCCTGGATTGGTGGCTCCAGATGCGAAGGCACCAACCTGTCCGCTTCGGACTTGGCCGATGAGATTGAAAGCTGGATTCGAGATTACTGTACCCGTTACCCCGACACGCGCTACCTGGACGTAGTGAACGAAGCCACTCCCGGTCATGCACCCGCAGGCTATGCACAAAAAGCTTTCGGCAATAATTGGATTATGAAATCCTTTCAGTTAGCGAAGCAGTATTGCCCCAATAGCACGTTAATACTGAACGATTACAACGTGCTTAGCTGGAATACGCAGGAATTCATCGCTATGGCCAAGCCGGTGATCGCTGCCGGTGTGGTGGATGCGATCGGGTTGCAGGCACACGGCCTGGCTGATTAATTATCTGCATCAAAATCCAAAATAAGTAACGCCACTCCGTCGGGAGGTCACTCGCACTCACCAAAGGGAGAAATGACCGTAGAGTGCTAAGTGACCGCGCCAAAGATCAGGCCATCAATGCTATGCTGGGTAAATTTGAATCATCTGTCTGCCAAATTTTTGTCTAGGGGTTTGCTCTAGACAAACCAAAACGATACAACCCGGCGCGTCGTTATAACCAGACCGATTAAACATCCTCCTCCGCCGCGCGAACGCTTGTCTATACTTTACGTAACCAAATCCACACCCCCCCATTTCAAAATCTCAACCCGTAGACAGGTTCAAAATGGAATTTATTGATTACCTTAGATACTTCTCTGAACGCGATGGCTCTGATCTTTACCTGAGCACCGGAGCGCCACCCAGCGCTAAATTCTATGGCAAGCTCGTGCCCATTGAAAAAGATCCCCTACCACCCAATCGCGTGAAAGAAATTGCATACTCGATTATGAACGAGGATCAAAAAGCGGAGTTCGAACATAAGCCGGAAATGAATCTCGCTATATCGGAAGCGGGAGTTGGCCGGTTTCGGGTCAATATATTCAAGCAACGCAGTCAAATCTCCATGGTCATCCGGGCCATTAAAACTGAAATCCCGCACTATAAGGATTTGGGATTACCGGACACCCTGCCCAAGTTGGTCATGCAAAAGCGCGGCCTGGTTCTGTTTGTAGGAGGAACGGGATCTGGTAAATCCACCTCACTGGCGGCTTTAATCGACTATCGTAATTCCAATAGTGCAGGTCACATCATTACCATCGAAGACCCCGTTGAGTTCGTCCACCACCATAAAATGTCCATCGTCAATCAGCGCGAAGTCGGCATGGATACCAACAGTTATGATGATGCGTTGGAAAACACCTTGCGTCAGGCGCCGGACGTCATTCTGATCGGAGAAATACGAACCGCGGAACAAATGGAACAAGCCATCGCCTTCGCTGAAACCGGCCATCTTTGTATCTCCACCCTTCACGCCAATAACGCCAACCAGGCTTTGGATCGGATCATTAATTTTTTCCCCGAAGAGCGCCATAAACAACTGTTTCTGGATCTGTCGCTTAATATGCGCGGCATTATTTCGCAACGCTTGATTCCGACTATAGACGGAAAACGCGCAGCGGCAATCGAGATTTTGCTGGGCACGCCACGAGTTTGCGACCTTATCAAACAAGGCAAGGTGGATGAAATCAAAGAGGTCATGCTGAAATCCGAAGCACAAGGCATGCAAACGTTTGATACTGCACTGTACCAATTATACAAATCGAAAAAGATTTCCATGGACGAGGCGTTGAAAAACGCCGACTCGAAAAACAATCTTCGATTGCGCATAACGCTAGAAGAAAATGGTACCGCCGCTCCGACTCCAGCAGCTCAGCAAAAACCGGTACAAGCAGCGCCGCAACAAACAGCGCAAACCGGTACAAGGCCTGCTGCCCGTCCTGCTACCGACGCACCCGCAACCGCTCAAAGGCCCGCACCGCCACCACCAAAACAAAAACTGTCAGGCTTGGATGGTCTCTCCCTTGAACCCATTGATGATATTGAAGAGGTGAAAGAATCCGATCCCGGTCGCGTCACATTCCAGGTCAACAAAAAGTGAAATGAGCACTGGTTAGAAAAAACCGCACTTATAAAGATAAAAATTTCACACCTGATCTTGCCCGAATTTTTTTAGTCTACTCTTAACTTGTGGCAGCTTTTACGGAAGCTGTCCCTTATAGATATTTTGCTGTTATCTTTACGGGGTCAAACATGAGTTCACTGAGTTCGTCCGTTTCAAAATTTATTTTAATTGCCTCTGCCGCATCGGTCTCGACCATAAATGCGCAACCCATTAGCAACGATCTTTTTCAGGCAGAGCAGTGGGGCTTACAAGCAAACAACACATCCACCTGCGCTGAACGCCCTGAAGTGGATAGCAGCAATTCAACCGTCACCTACACTTGCGATAGTATTACTGACCCCAGTGTCAGTGATATAGATATCAACGCACCCGAAGGCTGGGCTGCCTATAGTCCGGCACTCAATCTGAGCCAGCAGGAAGTGGTTATTGCATTAATTGATACGGGTATTGATTACACCCATCCGGACCTGGCTGCAAAAATCTGGATGAACCCTGGCGAAGCCACGGGCGTGGATGTAAATAACAACGGCGTGGATGATGGCTGTGAAGATAATATCGATGGCGACAATAACGGATATTTGAACGATTGCCATGGAGTGAACACGCTGGTTAACCGTGTCCATTCCAATGGCGCACTCAATCCTGCTGCCGGTGATCCGATAGATGATACTGTCGGACATGGCACTAATATGGCCGGCGTGATGATCGCGCAAGCCAATAATCTATCCTCTCAATATCACGGTGGCATTGTGGGTGTCGCTGGATGGGAACCCAATATAAAAATTGCCACCTGCAAAGCCGGTCAAATGGAAACCGATGTTTTTCCCTACATACCCAACGTCGCTATTCCTGCAGCAAAAGAAAAAGCCATTACCGAGTGCACCAGGTATTTTTATAACCTGAAACAGGCCGGTATCAACGTGGTAGTCATTAATTCGTCCGGCGGCATGTCGCAGCATATCAATGTTCACAATCTGATGTACCCGCTGGTGGCGACACCCTATTTATTGAACACCCCGGAAATGTATATGCTGATCGACCTGCTGGAATCAGCCGGTATCATGGTGGTGGCATCAGCCGGCAACAATAGTTGGAGCATCGATCAGGTCACTCACGAACGGGCGTACTTTCCAGCTTCGTTTACCAATAAAAATGTAATCTCGGTGGCTGGCATCAACAACCAGGGCGAGCTTTGGAGTGGTTCCAGTTATGGGCGCTGGTCTGTGGATCTGGCTGCGCCAGGGCAGGATATCCTGAGCACGGTACCGACTGTTCCTTATTTCGATGCCTCCAATTCAGACTTTATTGTCACCCACGGTACTTCCCAATCGGCAGCCTACGTATCAGGTGCCGTTGCGCTGATACGAGCCAATGCGTCAACGTCCAATCTGGATGCGGCCGCTGTTCGACGCTTGTTACTTTCCAGTGGCAAGCCATTACCGGCGCTGGCCGATAAAACGGTATCCGGTTCCATGCTACGGCTGGCTGACAACAATGGTTCGGGTGCGCTCACCTGTAATGATCAAATTTTCCGTCGCCGTCAATCGCCTGCTGCCAACAGCATGATTGCCCTACCCGGTGAAGTAATTAAGCTCGAAGTGGAAAGCTACAATTGCGCAGAGATCAGCACCGAGTCCCAGATCAATGTTACTGTGTCGCCGGGCAATAGCCTGATTTCGTTGTACGACAATGGGCAAGGTGACGATGAAACTGCAGCAGATGGCGTATATTCAGGCTCTTGGACAGTCCCTTACGGCGAATTCGAATATCTGCTTTCGGGTAATTTTGACACGGTTAAAGGCAGTATCGATGAACTGTTAATTCAGGCCAGCCTCATTGAAGACAACACGGACAATACTGATTGGATCGGCAAATGGTGGCCTTCAATTTATCGCTCCGGTTTTTACGGCAACAACTATCGCTATGCCACCAATAAAGATCCGGAAAAAATATTTACCTGGTCACCGACGGTACAACAGGCAGGCTATTACCGTGTATACGCGCGCTGGCCCGACAGCAACAACTTTGCCACCAACGCACTGTTCCGGATTCATGCTCAATCCGACGTTGACGGCAGTACCGTAATTACAGAAAGCGCACAAGATCAAACCAGTGCAGGGGATCAATGGAATAACCTTGGGCTCTACTGGTTCAGTGCGGGTACCAAAACCATCCAGCTAAGCAACTTGCATGCAGATGGCACTGTGGTTGCCGATGCAATACAACTTGTGCCGGAACAAACCCCCTAACCGCAGCGACAAGCGAACCACTCCGGTTTGGTTTCTGATACCATAGACGCTACCCGATTCACTAGGAGCGGCTATGTTGTCAGACACCATACTGGTTATCAACTCCGGCAGTTCTTCTGTCAAATCCGCCTTGTACAGCGCCAGCGGGAACAGCCCCATTCTGCAAGCACAAGCCAACGGACTGGGCGGTTCCGCCGCCGCCACATTAAAAATCACACAGAAAAAAACCAGCCACCGTATTGACCTCCCCGCTGCAGATCATGAAAGTGCACTCAGTGCACTGCTCAACGCTCTGCAAAAGTCGGATCTTACTTCTGCCATCAAAGCGGTCGGGCACCGCGTTGTGCACGGCGGAGAATTTTTCAGTCAGGCTCACATTATTGACAATAAAGTGAAACAAAAAATTCATCAATGTGAAGACCTTGCTCCACTCCATAACCCGGCTAATTTATCCGGCATTGAGATTGTGGAATCCTTACTGCCGGGTATTCCCCAAGTTGCCGTCTTCGATACGGCGTTTCATCGCTCCCTGCCGCCCCGCTCCTTCCATTACGCCATTCCGGCACGATGGTATCGTCAATACAAAGTGCGGCGTTTTGGTTTTCACGGTATTAATCATCAATACATTGCTGAAACCAGCTTGCCTTTATTGGACAGGCTGCAACGACCGCAGCGAATAGTTTCCGCTCATCTGGGCAATGGTTGTAGCATTTGCGCAATAAAAGACGGCCACAGTATTGATACATCAATGGGATTCACGCCACTGGAAGGGTTAATGATGGGCACTCGCAGCGGTGATATTGATGCCGGCTTACTGGAATATTTGTGTGAAAAAGAGAACATGAATATGGAAACCGCCACCCACATTCTGAATAAAGAAAGTGGTTTGAAAGGCGTTTCAGAACTGAGTAATGATATGCGCGAGTTACTGCAGGCTTCTGACAACGGTCATGCCGGAGCGGAACTGGCCATTAATCTGTTCTGCTATCGACTAGCAAAAGCCATCGCTTCCTATCTTGTACCACTGGGTACGATTGAGGCCATTGTATTCACTGGCGGTATCGGAGAACACGCTGCCCCGATCCGGCAACGGGTCACTGAATTTCTATCTGGGCTGAATTTTCATTTGGACGCCGATTTGAATAACCGGAATGAAAGTCACATTCGTAATATTGCCGGGGCTGACAGCCGACCGGTATTTATCATCCCCGCCAACGAAGAATGGATGATTGCTCATCAAAGCTGGAAACTCATACAAGAATAAGGAGCCGCTGTTGAAAACCTTACTGCTATCCCCTACGGAGTCCGGGGTCGGGCTAACTTCTGTCTGCTTAGGTACGCTTCACGCACTGGACCAGATGGGCTTGCGTATCGTGTTTTTTAAACCGATAGCCCACCAATCCGGTGGCGAGGATCGCTCCATATCACTGGTGCAGCAACATACCGGTCTCAACCCTCCAGCCCCCATCCCCTATGCTGATGCCGAAAGTCTTATCGGCAACGGTCAACAGGAGCGGTTACTGGAAGACATCATATCCCTGCGTCAACGAGCCCTGGACGACGCCAAACAAACCCAAGGCAATATTGATGTGCTGATTGTGGAGGGCATTCACAGCAACAATGATGACCCGGTTTTTTCCCGCTTCAATTCACTGCTGGCACGAGCATTGGATGCCATGGTAATTTTGATTGCAACCCCTCAGACCAACACCCTGGAAGAATTGCACCGCCACCTGGAAGCCACTGCCAATCAGTTTGGCGGTATCAACGATAACCGGGTTCTGGGGTGCATCATCAACATGTTAAACGCTCCCCTGGATAGACACGGTCGAATTCGCCCCGATATCATGCAACCGACCTACAATGTCACCTTCGGTCTCGACACCATTGCAGAACAACTGGCTCCCCTGCGACGCAATGATTTTGATCTGGTGGGTGCCATCCCCTGGAACAAACACCTGACCGCCCCACGCACCAAAGACGTAGCCGATTTTCTTAATGCCAAGATCTTACATGAAGGCGAGTTATCACAACGTCGGGTTATGCGGGTCATTGTAGCCGCGCAGCGGATAGGCAATTTAGTACAGCAATTGCAGCCGGGCACCCTGGTCATTACACCAGCCGACCGCGACGACGTTATAATTGCCACCGCACTGGCTCAAACCAACGGCGTTGCCCTTGCCGGGCTCCTGTTGACCCAACCTCTGCAAACCAATAACGACATCAAACACTTTTGTCGGCACGCCTTGTCGCAAGGACTGCCGGTGATGGAGATTGATCAGGATTGTTATCAGATGATCAATCTATTGCCGGAATTTAATAACAAAGTGCCCATCGACGATGTCACCCGTGTACGACACCTTCAGGAAACCGTCGCCCAAAATCTGGATAAGGCCTGGCTGGCCAATCTGCTGGCCAGCGAGCGCGCACCCAGAATTTCCCCGACGGCGTTTCGCTACAGCCTGGTGCAGCACGCACGCCGGCGCCTGATGAAGATAATTTTGCCGGAAGGTAATGAACCTCGCACCATCAGAGCGGCGATCAGTTGTCATCATCGTAAAATCGCGCAGTGCTTGCTGATGGGAGACCCTGCAGAAATAAAGCAAGTGGCGACAGCCCATGGGGAAGAGCTGCCTGACGGCCTTGAAATCATAGATCCGGCCCCGCTGCGGGAACAATACGTCGACTATCTGCTGGAGCTGCGTCAGCACAAAGGGTTAACCCCTGAACGAGCAGCTCAGGAGTTGGAGGACAACGTCGTGCTCGGCACGATCATGCTGAAAAAAGCGGTGGTAGACGGATTGGTGTCGGGCGCGGTTCACACCACGGCCAATACAATACGACCGGCTTTACAACTGATAAAAACCAAACCGGGCGTCAACATCGTTTCTTCCATTTTTTTCATGTGCCTGCCTGACCAGGTCGTCGTTTACGGTGACTGCGCTATTAATCCGGACCCGGATGCAGAGCAACTGGCCGACATTGCTATTGAAAGTGCAGACTCGGCCAGGAATTTTGGAATCGAAGCCAGGATGGCCCTGATCAGTTATAGCACCGGCCAGTCCGGTAGCGGTACCGATGTCGATAAGGTGCGCCAGGCCACTGAGATTGTCGCCCGCAAACGTCCGGACTTGGTTGTCGATGGGCCATTGCAATTCGATGCCGCAGTAAGCCGTAGCGTAGCCGCAAAAAAAGCACCGGACAGCCCGGTTGCCGGCGATGCTACCGTGCTGATTTTTCCGGACCTGAACACCGGTAACACCACCTATAAAGCGGTGCAGAGAAGCGCTAATGTGATCAGTATTGGTCCGATGTTGCAGGGGCTCAATAAACCGGTAAACGATTTATCCCGGGGGGCGAAAGTCGATGATATCATTTATACCATCGCACTCACCGCCATCCAGGCGCAAAAGAGCGAATCGGAATAGCCTGGAAACTAACAGCTCACCTCGACTTCATAGCCGGTAAATTTGCGCACATTAATAACGCCGGTATCGAATATCAGATACTGGCCTTTAATGCCCATCAGCGTGCCGCTGACCTCCGGCTTTTTGTCAAAATTAAAGCTGCTTACTTTAGTTGGATACTCCAGCACCGGATAGTGAATATCAACCGCTTCAGCGTCCGCCAGGAGTTCAATCGAATCCTCACCCAGTTGGTGTTTCAACGCATCTAATTCAAGGCGGCATTGTTCCAGAATGGTATCTCGCTCGGCTACCATATCCAGTGCTTCCACCTGATTTTTCAACATTGCCTGCCATTTCGTTTTATCGGAAACGTATTTGCCGATAGCGATTTCGACCAACCCGGAATGAAACCGGTTTTTAACATTGAACACAGGGATAGCCTGAATGGCACCCTGATCGATCCACCGCGTCGGAATCTGGGTATTACGGGTAATGCCCACTTTAATCCCGGAAGAATTAGAGAAATACACCGTATGCCCCTGAAAACAAAACTGCTCTCCCCACTCCGGTTCGCGACAGGTGCCTTCTGCGTAATGACACAACTCAGGCTTCATGATGCAGGTATCGCATTGGGCCAACGCACGAAAACAAGGGTAACAATACCCCTGACTAAAACTTTTTTTGGTTTTGCGGTTGCAATGGGTGCAGAAAATCTGCCCGGTATAATTCAGTGTCAGGCGTTTGCCTAACAATGGGTTCAAAGGCAGTCCTTCTTCACCCAACCGCAACTGATATTCCACCGGGCTCTGCAATGCAGTTTTCATTTTGGATAGCGTGCCTTTTCCGGACACCGCGCTACCGGATACGTCTAACGTTGAGCTGTGCATAACCCTATGTCCCTCTCCGGACTAAAACAGGGCGCTACGCTACCAATCATCCTGGATCGGGTCAAACGGAAAGACCACGGCCAACCGGACTAATTAGCCCTGAGGCGCTGTGTTTTAAACCCCCGAAAGATAGACACCGCCGTCTGCCTTACAAACACTTTAATCGGGCTTTCGTTCGGTTTTGTTTTCCTGCCATGGGCGATACGCTCCATCTGGCGTGAATACCAGATGGTTTCCATCATCGCCATATTATCCACCATTTTGATACCGGTGATACGCGGTTTAACAGGGTACTTTATGGCTTCACCACGCAATAATTTCTGACTAAAAGCCGGATCAACCGCCAGAGGCCGAGCCAATCCAACCAGATCCGTAGCACCACTATCGATCGCGTCGGCCATGCCCGGCGCAGTGCGGAATCCACCGGTAACCATGAGCGGTGTATCAATACGGCTTCTGATGCGCTCTGCGTATTCCAGAAAGTAGGCTTCACGCTTCTGAGTAGACGCCTTCATATCCCGCCCTGTCATTTGCGGAGACTCATAGGTGCCACCGGAAATCTCAATCAGGTCAATACCGACCTCAGCCAACATCTCTGCTACCTGCATTGACTCTTCCTGAGTGAACCCCCCACGCTGAAAATCCGCCGAGTTCATCTTAATAGAAATAGGAAAATCAACACCGACCGCACTACGGATAGCGCTATAGATTTCGAGTACAAAACGCGCCCGGTTCTGCAGGGAGCCGCCCCACTGATCTTGCCTTTGGTTGTGGTGAGGAGAAAGAAACTGGCTGACCAGATAACCGTGCGCGCCGTGAATCTGGACCCCGCTAAATCCAGCCTTCTTACAAATCGCAGCGGCAGTGGCAAAACGTTGGATAATGTCTTCTATTTGTCCCTGAGTCAGTGCTTTAGGTTGATGGAAATAGGCATCAAATTGCTTGCCTAACGGGATCGCGGACGGAGCCACCGGCTGCCTGCTGACAAGCTTGGGGGACTGTTTTCCGGGATGGTTGAGCTGAACCCATGCCTGGGTGTTGTTGGCAGTCGCTGCTTGTGCCCACCGGGTTAACCGTGGTAAATCACGTTCATCCTCTATCGCCAGATTATTCGGCTCACCTAGCGCAGACCGGTCTACCATCACGTTGCCGGTAATCAATAATCCGGTGCCACCCGTTGCCCAAGCGCGGTACAGATTCACCAACGCGTCCGTTGCGCGGTTATCGGTGGTGGCCAACGCTTCGCTCATCGCGGATTTGGCAAGACGGTTTTTTATGATTACGCCATTTTTCAGTTGCAGCGGCTTGGTCAGCACAGCAATTCCAGTCACAAGTCAGATCCTTATTATCATTTCGATAGGTATGAAACTATCGAATCATGATCTGGCTGTCAAACAATCTATTCCTAATCGACTTCCGAAAACGAAAGACGACCCGAAACTAACCATTCGCTAGCTGACTGCAACCCTTTTATTTATAAAGCTTTGTAACTGATGTATTTGCGGCTCTTCTGCGGTGAACTTAACCCGCGCCAAATGACTTTTAACGGCAATAATTTTCCCTGGAATATCGGCAAAACTAAATTTTAATGCCACACTCTCCCCCTCCGACACAGACACATTCGCAGCAACCCGCAACAAGGCACCCTGTTCCGACAAGTCTTTCACAAACACTTCAGTGGTATTGCCGCCGATGTCACCATCAATCTTTTTGCGGAACGGAATACGGGGAAACTTGCGCCGCGCATCATAGGATCCCAGGCGCTCATACTCCATAAAAATATAAGCAACAACGAAAGCAACCATGCCCCCGCGCACCATTCCGAATAGAAAAAAAGCGATCATATTAGTCAGTGTGGTATTCTCCAGCCCGCGAAACTCCACATGTACCATAAGCTGCAAAATGGCAGAAGCCAATCCATACCAGAGGCTCAACTGGAGCGCCTTTTTAATAACGGATTGTCGCTCAAGATAATCCCGATCCCGGCTCTTGATAGCCACGACCGATACCAGGCCGAATGAAATCGCTAACCAAACGTGGGGTGGGCTAAAACTTTCACGGGTTAATATAAAGAAAATACAGGAACCCAGTGTCGCAAACACAAACGCCAGAAAATACAACGCCAAACTTTTTTGCCCCAGTTTCCTTCTCATGGACTCATTGAAAAATAAACCAAACGCAACTGCGATAGAGTAAGAAATCCAGCCACCAAACGCCCAATTAAAAATGCGTTGCAACTCAAACCAATGGCCCGATCTCCGGCTCACACCCAGTGTATCGAACAACAACAAAGCAACCATGATGGTAAGCGTACAACTCGCCAACAAACTGCCCGCCGAAATCAATACCGGCATCACCAGCCCCACTTTCTTTTCATCAACGTAATCCAGATAAAATCCATATTGTTGCAACACCGTGTACCGTTTATCCCTTTCCGGATAGGCTTTCACCGTATTTTTTGCAAGCTGCTCAAGCAAAGCGCTAAAACGTTCGTCAATATCTTTCTTGTATTCATGAACCGGAATAGAGTCGGGATGTGTATCCAGCTTTGGTAGTACCGCAGCGATTTCCAGCAAGCGTGATTGGTGAGCATCCAAATCTTTTAAATCCTGGTACCCCATATCCAAGGTCCTGTTAAGAGACGCCACGTACAGCGCTTTCAATAGCAACCGGCACAGTAACTTTTCCCCGTGAACGTCCTCACTGGCAACGATTTGCTGCCAAAAGCGTCCCTGCCCAAGCTGAGACACGTTTTCAACTACCGTATCCATTCGACCGTTGTTAAAGTCAGAAAGGCGGCAACTTTCCTGCAATTGCCGTTTCAGATTAACGGCGTCCTTCGGAACCCGAGCCAACAACAACAATGTGCCACGCCAACGCTGATCGATTGCCGATACTTGGGGAATAGTCAAACAACCCAAAACAATCAGCAGGAAAAAGCTATAGCTCTGTTCGCCCAAAATCCGATGGATAGCACCAATGGACGCCTCTAAAGACTGCCCTACTGAAAACTCTGATATCAGTACATTGATATTTTCTACCCGGCTCAAGGAAAAGGTGAACGCGGCGAAGGTGGTCAGGTAGATTGCGCAGTACAGACAGTAAAGCCGATGGTGTATGTAATCTTTCGGGGTACCTTGAAAGCGGCCGACTTCCGTTTCCGGCCATTTATTGAATCGTGGCAACAACACGAAGACAAAAACGAATGCGCACAGTAGCAGGTCCAGGGTGATTTTGGTGTCCATTGCCGTTCTCCATGGCGGGAAACTCTGTGTGTCTACAAACTGTATGCCTATAAGCCGCAATCTCAAGGGATTGTGGCCTGGCTGGTACTATTTACGCTTTCACTGTGGGAAAATGCTCAAACACGGCACCTGTTATTCGAATCGGGCCTGTCAGCCTTCGTTTTAATTCGTCATTTTGAACATCAAATCGCAATATACATTCGTACATGACTGGCTATACAATCAACCTTCACTGAATTAGGGAGCAACAATATGAGTATTGAAATCGGCGATAGCATTCCAAACATGACCTTGATGACCCCGACGGAAAAGGGCCCCGGCCCGCTCTCGACGGATGACATCTTTAACAATAAAAAAGTGGTTCTATTTGCCGTTCCCGGTGCCTTCACACCCACCTGCAGCGCCGCACATTTGCCAGGCTTTGTAGTAAAGGCTGATGAAATCAAAGCCAAAGGCGTCGACTCAATTGTCTGCACCTCGGTCAACGATGCCTTTGTTATGGGCGCTTGGGGTCAGGCTCAAAACGCCGAAGAAATCCTGATGCTGGCCGACGGTAACGGGGAATTTGCTTCTGCCATTGGCCTTACTATGGACGGCAGTGGATTCGGTATGGGCACACGCAGCAAGCGCTACGCCATGATCGTTGATAACGGCATTGTCCAGTATCTGGGAATAGACGAAAAAGCACTGGAGAATTCCACAGCAGAAGCCGTTCTGGCGGCACTGTAAATTCAGGATTAACGGCTTCCACAGTGGTTAATGCGCGTCACAACCACTGTGAAGTCGGTACCCTCCGCTATTCCGGCAAGGGAATAAAGTCCGCCTCATCCCCTGGCACCTTTGGGAAATTCCCCGCTTTCCAATCCTGTTTTGCCTGCTCAATACGCGCTTTGCTGCTGGATACAAAATTCCAATCGATAAAACGCCTGGCCAACTTTTCTCCACCGATAATAGCGATACGGGATTCTTCCACTGCCGTCAGGGTGACTTGCGCCGGGCTGAATATCGCCATGGAATAGGTGTTCAACATCGTATTCTGTGCACGCAGTTTTCCTTGCGCGATGTATACCGCGCGCTCTTCGGTATCAGGCAGGATCAAAGTCTGGCCCGCCTGCAAGTGGGCTTCCACATACAAGGTTTCAGCGAAGACTTTCACCGGCGAAGTAAGTCCATAAGCCGAGCCCATCATGACCCGCAACGATACTCCGCCTACCGTGGTGTGCGGTATCTGTTGAGAGGGGTAGTGAAAAAAACCCGGTTCTGCTTCTTCGTGAATTTCAGGCAAAGCCAGCCACAATTGAAGGCCATGAAGAGTATGATCCACGCAACTGACTTCTGCTCGCTCGCGCTCGGAGTGCACTATACCCCGCCCTGCCAGCATCAGGTTGATGTCACCCGGGCGAATAGCCTGATGACTGCCCAATGAATCACGATGCAGAATTTCCCCCTCGAAAAGGTAGGTTACGGTGGCCAGATTGATATGGGGATGAGGACGAACATTAATGCCTTGTCCCGCTTTGAACTGCGCGGGCCCCATATGATCGAAGAAAATCCAGGGGCCAACCATTTTGCGTGCTTGGGTGGGCAAAACCCGGCGCACGGAAAAACCACCTAAATCCTTTTTCTTTGGTTGCAAGATCAGCTCGATCGCACCGCAGGCTGCGCCAACGTCACACGGCTGTTCCGTCTCTTTGCTTAAATTGCTCATACGATCTCTCCTCGTCGTGTCATACCTATTATCACCATTTAATGTAGCGAGACGAGTATTGACACCGACAGAAGAAGTGCGTATTGTCTCGCCCAACTTTTATTCATGACACCGATTAATCACACATCTAACTAAGGGAGGCCATACATGATATTAACCAGATTGAGCCTCGCGCCCCTTTCCTTCCGCTGAACACCTTTGTTTTTGCCGGTCGATCGGGCCGGGCTCCTGCAAAAAACACCATTTTATACACTACGTTTGCCTTCGTTTTGGATCACGCCGTTTTGCCTGCGTTTTCCCTACGCATATTATCGCCAGGCCAACAGAACCTAGAAACCAAAGAGGATAAATCATGAAACATTTTAAAACGCAATTTCCCACACATTTTCAAATAAACCCATTCATGTCCGCAGGACGAAAACATTATGAAGAAAGAGACTCTCGATGAGCTCATTGCGTGCCTTCCGGATGACCGTACGCTGTTTCATTATTTCAAAGGCCAGTACGCGTTCTTGTTGTTAGCCTGTGCTATCCGCGAAGAACAAAGCATCAACCAACTAAAGAAGTCACCTTATCAAAGCTTATTGAAACAACCGGATATAAAAAAAATACTTGCCAGGCAAGGTGATGGCAAAGTATCGGCCGGCCTGTTTAAACACCCCTGGCGGAACGATAGCCAACCTTTCGTATTAACGGTAGATACGTGGGGGAAGCACAATCAGTGGCAATACCAGACGACGCGAAAAGGTTGCAATCTGGTGTTACAGCTTAATTTTTCTGAACACCACAACCGGGCATACCAACGGCTGGTGAAGCCCAAAGAAGATTACCTGTTTAATTACTCGGGCCACCCGGTAATGGATCGAGAGAAGCGCCGCCTGTATCGGGAAACCCTGGCCTGGGCACGGATAGATCTGGATCTTGAAAGCAACGAAGCCTTAATTGAAGAAATCCAGAGTGATTGGGTGCGGCGAGCGCGCTATTGCCTGCAAGGTATTCGAAAGGGTGATACCCCCTGGTATCTCGATTGGTGTCACTGCGAACCTGAGGCATTCGTGCGATATGCAGAAAACGTGCTGGCACCATACAACAACATATGGCCCGAAGCGATGCTATCGGCGGCAATTGAATTCATACATTCTGAATTGGGCATCTGCAATATTTTTTATCATACCCATGAATGCGGTGGCAAAGTAAAGCAGATCCGACGTGATGCGCCGCCACGCTCGCTGTATTCGGATTTGCCAAAAAAGTTCTGCTTTCAGATTACCGACAAAGATCCGCGATTTATCAGCGACGATCGCTTCTATGTCCGTAAAAAACGCCACTTGAAAAAAATCAACTGGTACAAACTGGAGTTGTAATTGGATCTAAACTGAACCTAAAAGGAGTTCGACTATGCCAAAAAGAAATTCCGGATTTCGTAATCCGGTGGCCCGCTCGCCGCTGCTAGGCAAAGGGGGTGTACATACCAAATCGAAAACCGGGCAAAGGGTACGCGCACGGTTAAACACACAGTCAGCGATCGACGATTGGCACCATGAATTCGCAGACAGCAGACCAGAGGACAACCACGGGGAGCAAGCGCTCCCCGATTTACCTCTACTGCCTGTGATCCTGATAGCGTGCTAATCAAAGTCGCATGAATTCCAGGAAAGTAAAGAACGACCAACCTGACTAATAAATTAGTAAAAGTCGGCACTTTGTTACAACAAAGTTTGTCAGATGAGAAGTATGTACGGATTTTAACGTCAAGCCCCTATAGATTTTCCCGCTGTTAAGCACGTTCCACCACGATGACAAAAAACACAATGGAATTTACTATGTTAGCGCCACGATTCAGAAGTGCTCTTCTGATGCCTCTAATGCTCGCGGGAAGCCTAATGACCTCTCCTCTCTATGGAGCTGATGCCGATGGCTCGGATGCCATATACGGAGACGCCATCCAATGGTTTATGGAACAAACCCTGGCCATACCTGCGGTAGCCAGAGACTTCGATGCAGCAATCAACGAACGCCCGTTCCTGATTCCACAAGCCACCTCCCATGCCCTCACCACCGTGCGGGACAAACCCCTAACCTTCACGTTAAAAGCAAGACACTACAGCGACCCCGATTTGCCGGAAGTACCGCTGCAATACGGCATTATCGAGGGGCCTTATCACGGCACCCTGAAAGGCACGCCACCGGAGCTTGAGTATATTCCTGATGCCGGCTTTACCGGCCTTGACCTGATCCGGTTTGAAGTGGATGACGGTGAAGACGGCGCCAGTGAAGGACGCATCGATTTTAAAGTGGCCGGCTCCTATACCCTGTTTGAAAGCGGGCAGGTACGGCCATTGGCATTGAACAGTGACGGCACACGCTTGTATGCGTTGAATACGCCGGATGGTCGGCTGGAAATTTTTGATGTCAGCAAACAACGACCGGTGCACCTTAAGAGTGTCGCCGTCGGCCTTGAACCCGTCGCGATTGCGTTGCGCAATGACAACGAAGCCTGGGTGGTCAATACCTTATCGGACAGTGTGAGCGTTGTCGATGTCAGCAGCGCTGTGCCTTACGTGAAACACACGTTACAAGTGGGTGATGAACCCCAGGATATTGTGTTCGCGGGCAAGGACGGTCAGCGTGCATTTATTGCAACCGCTCATCGCGGACAGAATTCACCCTCCGACTTTGCTGCCATGACACCGGGGATCGGCAGAGCGGATATCTGGAGTTTCGACGCAGACAGTGTCAATCAGGGCAACAGCGATCCCCTTACCATTGTCACCCTGTTTGGTATGCCGCCCAGAGGGTTGGCCGTTAGCCCGGATGGCAGCACCGTATACGCCGGCATATACAAATCCGGCAATCAAACTGCGTCTGTCACTCATAACTTCCGCGCCGAAGGCAAATACAGCACCAAATTCGGAAAGCCCGGCGTTAAAACCGATGCGGCTGGAGTACGCGCACCCAATACCGGTCTAATTGTAAAGTACGACGGTGAACACTGGGTGGACCTGTACGGCAAGGCCTGGGACCAGTTTGTTCATTTTAACCTACCGGATTACGATGTATTTGAAATCGACGCGGACGCAGCGCTACCGGAAGTCAAGGCACAACACGCTCACGTGGGTACCTCGCTGTTTAATCTGGAGGTCAATCCCAAAACCGGGGCAGTTTATGTTTCTAATATGGAAGCCCGCAATGAATTGATGTTTGAAGGCAAAGGTGAGCGTTCCGATATTCAGACTTTGCGCGGACGCTTCATCGAAAACCGCATTACCGTGATCAAAAACGGCGAGGTGCTACCCCGCGACCTGAATACCCACCTGAATGACGCCAGGCCGGAAGGCTCAGAGGATGACAATGCCCGCAGTCTCGCCTACCCCCTGCAAATGCAGATAGACGACGCCGGTGAAACGCTCTATCTCGCGGCGTATGGTTCCTCTAAAGTGGGGATCTTCGACGTGGATGAGTTAGAAAGTCATTCGTTTACGCCCTCTGCATCTGAGCATATTGAAGTGACCGGTGGCGGCCCCAGTGGTCTGGCACTGGATCAGGCCCGCAACCGTTTGTTCGTTTTGACCCGGTTCGACAACAGCATTTCTGTTATCGACACAGTAACCAAAGCCGAAACCAGTCACACCGCCATGTATAACCCGGAGCCGGACTTCATTGTAAAAGGAAGACCGTTCCTATATGACGCCCGCTTTAGCTCCGGGCGTGGTGACTCGTCCTGCGCCAGCTGTCATCTGTTCGGCGACAACGACGGTCTGGCTTGGGATCTGGGCGATCCGGATAACGCGTGGACAGTCAACCCACGCCCCTACTTTAGCAAAGCCTTTTCACGCTTTGCATTGCGTGTGCACCACCCGATGAAAGGCCCCATGGCAACCCAATCCTTTCGCGGACTGGAATTCCAGGGCCCCATGCATTGGCGGGGCGACCGCACCGGTGCCGTCCGCCTGCACGGGGAATCACTGGAAAAAACCGCGTTCAAGGAGTTTCGCGTTGCTTATGTCGGATTGTTGGGACGGAATACCGAGCCAAGCGAGGAGGAGCTGAATCTGTTCGCCGATTTCGTATTGCAACTGCGTTATCCACCCAATCCCAACCGACAGCTTGACGACACCTTACGTCCCAGCGAAGCAGAAGGCAGTGATACATTCTTTAACGTCAAAACAACGGGGTTCAAATCGCCTTCCACAGGCAATGTCGGTTTGCTGCTGTGTAATGATTGTCACGAACTGAACCCGGACCTGGAACGCTTTGGTTCCAGCACGCTTATGAGCTTCGAAGGGGTTGAATCCTCCCAGGATCTGAAAATTTCGCACCTGCGGTCGTTGTACACCAAAGTGGGGATGTTTGGACAGCAGTTGCGTAAGCCGACCAGCACCTCCAGATTTATGGGTGATCAGCTGTCCGGCTTCGGTTTCGCTCATGCGGGTGCAGATGACACCATAGAAACCTTTCTGACACTGAAAGTGTTTCATATTCCGGAAGAATTGTTGCAGGGTCTGATTGATTTTATGATGGTATTTCCCACCGGACTGGCGCCCATAACCGGACAGCAAGTAACGTTGAACGCCGCACACCAAGATCAGGGGGGTCGCCTGGATTTAATGGTTGCACAGGCTTTGGCCCATACTCTGGCAGAGGGGCCGCTAAAGCCGCAATGCGAATTAGTCGCCCAAGGCACCATTGCAGGGGCATCACGCAACTGGTTATTAAAAGAGGATGGCCGTTTCCATGGGGACAAGGCATCCGATCCCGCCTTAGCGGATGCAGGACTACGCCGGTTAGCACTGCAAGCCGGAAACTCGGTTACCTTTAGCTGTGTGCCCTTCGGCAACGGCAAGCGCATTGCACTGGATCGCGATGAAGATGGTGTGTTAAACCGGGATGATGGCGCACTGTATGGTAAACCTGAAACCAACGTTGCTGCGGCCAATCCGCTGGCACCCAAAGAAGTAGACGAACTGGTGGATGCCGTGGAGGGCGGCTTCGAACGGGAGTTCATGCAAAAACTCATGGGCGACTTTCCGAGTTTCCGCCGTTTTTAAGACAAACAAACCAGGGGGTGCCTGCCCCCTGGTTTGTTACTAGCCTAACAGTAAACGATTATTCTTACGCACGACCCGCTGTGTAACCGGATGGCGCAATAACTCCAGCGCTCCCGGTAACACTGCCAGCCTGCGCTCTACTGTTGTTCGGTTTTCTTCGTTCATACCCTGGTAGCAATCATAGGGGCGCTGCCACATCCACTGGCAATAGGGAAACACTAAGCGCTCTGCTTCGGCACCTTCCACAGTAAAAGTATGCGAACCGATTGCGCGTGAAATTTCCTGTTCCGCTTTGCCGTCGGCGTTCACGCTGGCCCACTCTGCAACCCTGTCCAGTGTTGAACGGATCACCGGCCCCTGCTCCCTGAACATGCGTTGCAACACCGGCATCAAGGTTTCCGGCACCTGATCATCCGGTAAAAAATCACCGGTTAACGGGTCTGGGTTAATCATCCGGTTCACCCAGGCTACGACGTTTGGAGCCTGTTCTTGCATTAGACGACCGGAATAAGGATCGCGATAAAGGTGAGCGTAGAGTGGACCTATGAGGCCGAAGTCGCCGATGCAAGGGCGCGTACCCATCAGAAACGGCGTCGCCTTAAAATGCCGGTCCAACTCTTTCAGCAACCCCAAATAACTGGTTTCGATTGCCTTTGTATTGGTGTCGGAAACACCCAGAACCGGCAACGACCCGGCAAACGGGCCTGACATTTTTTTTCCGACAATTAATTGCTCTTCAGCACTGGCGTCCGGCACCGAGGTACGCCCGAATTCGGCAACGGCAAAATCCTTGTTTTCCTCGATATTCCAGCGGTAATGCATGGCAGGAATGACCAGCCACTCATCGCCATAGACTTCCAACAACAACGCAATCAGTTTCTGAAAGGGAGTGGATGGATAAACCGGGGCCTCCACATAGCGCCGCTCCAGATAATCGATTATTTCCGTGGTGTCCTGCAATGCCTGATCATCATCGGTAATTAATACCGGGATATATCGCACACCGGTGCGGGGGATAATGGTGTCGCGGTAAACCTCACCGGAAGCGACAACCTCATCGAACGGGATATTTTTATATTGCAGATAACATCGAAGTTTGCCGGTATACAGGGAAACTTCGGCACCAATAAGTTGATGTTTTGTCATATCAAATGAACCCTTTTCTGACTGTGTGATCGCGAGTCTGAAACTCTACCATACCCACAACAGGTTATCCGACCGCCGAAATACGTACTGGCACCCCATTGAGCGCGGCATTACCGGTAAAACGATCGTATAGTTGGTCATCCGTAAGATCATTCACGCTGACCCCCGGATTGCTTTGCGCCACCTGCAATGCAATTCCTTCGCGATTATGCCCCCAACCATGGGGCAAACTGACAACACCGGGCATCAAATCTTCACTCAGACGAACATCCACTTCCAGCTCACCGACCCGACTGCTCACAGTCACTCGATCCCGATCTTTAATCCCCCGTCCTGCCGCATCCTGCGGATGCATGAGTAGCGCGCAACGATCTTTGCCTTTTACCAAACGCTTGCTGTTGTGCATCCAGGAATTGTTGGTGCGCAGATCACGGCGACCAATCAGAATCAGTGGCTGTGCGTCGGCTTCTGATTCAGACACGGCACTGTCAAAAAACGTATCCAATCGTTGCAGGTCTTCGAGCACCGGCGGCGGAATCAGATTGATTTTTTTATCGCGGGTGAACAGGTACTCCGGCAGGCACGATTGCATCGGCCCCAGATCCAAACCATGAGGAAATTGCTTCAATACCTTCAGACTTAAACCTTGCTCTTGTTCAACCGGCTCGCCATTGATGTATGCACTGAACTTCTCGCCATACGGCCCGCTTCTTAAGCCGAAGTCCACCATGCCTACCGGGTCGATCTCGGGTTTTCCCGGAACCGGGTCGCCGCCCTGCTTAAGCCGGGTGATTCGTTTGGTGATACCTTGCATAATATCCCAATCGGATCGGCTGTCTTCCGGCGACTCAAACAAAGGCTCGGCAAATTTTGCCACGTTGCGTACAGCTAGCAAGTTAAACACCAGATCGTATTGCTCGTGCTCCAGCGGCCCTGTGGGTGGCAGAATAAGATCCGCATGACGCGAAGTTTCGTTCAGATAGAAATCCACGGACACCACAAACTCCAGCTGTTCCAGTGCTGCGTCCAATTGACGTCCGTTGGGCGCCGACAGCACAGGGTTACCCGCCATACAAATAAAGGCTTTGATCTGACCTTCACCCGGTACCAGCATTTCCTCAGCCATCACGGTGGTCGGAAATTCACGATTGAATTCCGGTAGGCCACTGACCCGGCTTTGGTATTGATTAAAGCTACCGGCAGTAGAAGGCTTGATCGCCATGTTGACTGCGGGTTGGGTAAACATGCTGCCACCGGGGCTATCCAGGTTACCAGTGAGTATATTCAACACGTTCATTAGCCAGTGGTTGAGGGTACCGAAAGATTGCGCCGAAACGCCCATACGCCCGTAACAGACCGCTTTCTCTGCCGCCGCAAATTCTTCGGCAATACGCTTAATTTCGCTCGCCGGTATGCCACACAACGCGCTGATGTTGTCCAGCTCGTATGCTTCGAACATCGCCGTCAGCTGATCCCATTGGTCTGATAACGGTAACAGATGACCTGGGTCGAAAAGTCGCTCACGAACAATGTGCTGAATCAGCCCGATAAGAAAAAGCGCATCGGTGGTTGGACGGATATAATGGTGTTCGGACGCATAAATAGCGGATTCGGTTTTCCGTGGATCCAGTAACACCAATTTCCCGCCACGCTCTTTGATCGCCTGCAAGCGGCGCAACACGTCACCGGAGGACATCAAGCTGCCGTTGGAGGCCGCCGGGTTCGCACCCAGCATCAGCATGTAGTCGGTTCTGTCAATATCGGGAATGGTAAAGATCTGTCCATGGCCGAACATCAGATAGGACATCACCTGATGTGGCATCTGGTCCAGCGAAGCCGCGGTATACAAATTTCTGGAGCCCAGCGCCTTACGGAATTTGCCGGTCGCCAATAACAAGCCCAGGTTATGTGATGTCGGATTGCCCCAATACCCGGCTATTGCGTCATTACCGTGGCGTGCCTGAATATCCACAAACCGCTCCGCTACCAGATCAAACGCATCGTCCCATTCAATCGGCTGCCATTCGCCATTGACTTTGTGCAAGGGTTTTTTCAAACGATCAGGGTCATTGTGTAAATCCTGCAGGGAATAACCTTTCGGACATATATGCCCCTGACTATGCTGATCGTCGGCATCACCCGCTACCGAAAGAATTTTATCGCCCTGATATTCAATCTTCACTCCACACATCGCTTCGCATAAGGTGCACGTGCGGAAATGGGTTTTAACTGGTAATTGTGCCCGAGCATTTTCATCCGCTTCACGCTGAGCACGCGCATCACGGATGATTTTTAACATGGCGTTGACGTCGGTTATTTTGCGACGGGCACGGCCTTCTATACGCCCCTGTTCGAGTTCATGCTGGTCCAGTAAACGCCAGTCTGCAAAATCAATGTAGTTCACCTGCCGTTCTTTCAGCAGCAATTCAATGTCCTGCAGATCCGTGCCAGCGTTTTTGCCGGCCAAATCCAGCAGCATCTGACCCACGGTATCGCTGGCGCAGTGTTTATTGCTTCCGATCACACCACTGGCGCCCCGCTTAATCCAACCCGCCGCGTATTCTCCCGAACCGGTATCCACAACACCATTGGATATGCGGCCGTTAACATGGCTAATCACACCCCGTTGCGCATCAAAGGGCACACCTGCGACTGCATCTCCCTGATATCCGATGGCATGTACAATCAAGCCTGCATGCAGATTGAAGGTTTGCCCGGTTGCCACAGCAGAGATGCGTCCCCGCTCATCACGCTGCATTTCGTTACGCACCAGAATCATTTCTTTGACACCATCATGGGTGGCATCGATTTGCAACGGACTGGCATTAAAAATAAATCGGATCGCTTTACTGCCCGCTTCAAGCGATGGCGTGCGTTGAGCGATTTGCCGCAGCAACTCCATGTTTTGGCGCACTTCGCTGAACTCAGGTAATTGCAATTGAGCCTGGGTTTCACTGTCCAGCTCCAGATCCAGCGGATCGACTATCAGCTGGAGTCCCGCAATGGTCATCAACTGTTCCAGTTCTTTCGGCGTGAACGCCGCTTGTGCTGGGCCACGCCGTGCTACCAGGCACACCTCCTCTACTTTGCTGGTATTGAACAGCGCCAGTGCTTCGTCAGCAACGTCGGTTTTCGCCAGCACATCGGGATCAAGCACCAGCATCCGTGCGATATCCAGTGCCACATTTCCGATTCCGATCACCACCGCGCTTGGCTCCGTCAGATCAACCTGCAGCCTGCGGTGATCCGGGTGACCGTTGTACCATCCAACAAAGACCGAAGAACCAAAAATATTGGGCAATGTTGCCCCCGGTATCGTCAACTCACGGCTTTTCGCACCGCCGGTGGCGTAAATCACACCATCGTAGCGTTGCACTAAATCGTCCCGCGTAACCTCCTGACCAATTTGCACGTTGCCGAAAAAACGGAAGCGGGCGTGTTCGGCGATACGTTCAAAGCTCGCACTAACGGATTTTATACGCGGATGGTCTGGGGCCACGCCGTAGCGAACCAAACCGAACGGAGTCGGCAAGCGCTCAAACATATCCACCTGCGCCGCCGGCATCTGCTTCAATAATTCTTCTGCTGCATAGAAACCGGAAGGGCCTGATCCAACGACGGCGAAACGCCCTGCGAACGCGGCCACAGGAGACGCCGCCACATCGTGCCCGATACTTTCCCGAATCACCGGGTAGATTTGCGCTTTCTCTTCATTCAACTGAATAAAATCACGCATTTCGTCAGGCACAGCAGTTTGAGGAAAAATGGCCCGCTCCGGACATTCCGTCAGGCAGGCATTACAATCAATGCAAACCGCCGGATCGATATACAGCATTTCCGGCCCTTCGCGGAACGCTTCCACAGGACAGACGTCCACGCAACTGGTGTGTTTGTTGCCGATACACGCCTGGGTGACCACATACGCCATGGGAAGCTCCTATTCCGGTTGCTCAATAATTTTTTAAGGGGGCATTCCATGCTAGGGCTATACCCTGTATAAGTATCGACACTTTTACACACCATTGATATTTTGTGCCAAATAAACAACACTGTTGCTATGAATTCAAATGACCCCCATCTGCCCAGCAGTTTTCTTGACCCCCTGATCTGCTATCTGGATATTCGCGGTCTGGATGCGCCTGCCCTTCGTGCCGACATCGCAGCTCTGAGCCAGGATCCGCGGATTAACACCACCGCCTTTACCGATCTGTTAAACCGGATCTATCAACTGGAACCGGTGCCGGCTCTGGGCATGCGTATTGCTGCGGTCACCAAACCCGAGCATTTCGGCGTGGTTGGCTACCTGCTGACTTCCTGCAGCACTCTGGGACAGGCACTGATTCGCTACGGCCGCTTTCAGGCGCTGGTGTTTACCGGTTTAAATGCCGTTGTACGGAAAAGCCGTAACGCAGTAAGCCACCGCTGGAATTTGAGTGACCAGGGAACGCATCTTTCCTGTGAATACAGCGTTGCTATCTTCGTCAATTTATATCAATCGCTAATCGGTAAAAAAATCCCGCCAGTAAGCGTCGGGGTTCCCATTAGTAAAAATAAGGACTATAAAATATACGAAGCCTTGCTTGGTTGTCCGGTGGAATTTGATTGCTCTTGCTTGCGGGTGGATATTCCAGCCCAAGCAATGTTGATGACCATTTCCAGCAGCGACGCTTACCTGTTGAAATTATTTGATGAGCAGGCCCAATCCATGTTGGGTCAAACCAAAGCAACGTCCGATAGCTTTGATCAATTCCTAAAGCAATTACAGCAACAACTACTGATAGCGATGAAAGACGGCGACACCAGTGCCAACACTGTGGCAAGCCAAATGGGGTTTGCCCTGCGTACGTTTTACCGTAATTTGAGCAATCATGGTTACAGTTACCGCTCGGTATTGGCGAATTCAAGAAGACAATTGGCCAAACGCTATCTGGCCGATCCCGCATTGTCTCCGTCGGAAGTGGCACTGCTGCTCGGCTATTCCGAGCAGAGTGCATTTATCAGAGCATTTAAAGGCTGGATGGGTATGACCCCGGGGGAATATCGCCGAACCCTTACCCGCAATACTTAACTCTCAGCAAATCCGTACCAGAATTCACAATGGTGCTTTTGATGGAAATTCAAAGTGGGGTAAGCCAGCCACGGCTTGAGACTTTGCATTACCGGTAGCGACGTTTTAAAACGGAACCAATAAGGAGCCAGATTCACATTCGGATTTCCGTGACGGGCAAAACTCGCCCAATAGCTGAGCATTTGATGCTCCAGCGCTTTTTGCGGTTTGCTTTTTTCTGCTATCAGGCTATTCGGAGTTTGCATTATGTATTGCACATCCGATCCATGATACGCGCCGTAAGGGAAACTGATGGGCGGTAATAAAGGCGCAGGATCAGGGTCTGCAAATTCATAGGCATAAGTGGGAACAAATGCCGCCAGCCAGAACGACATAGCCTGAGCGTTACAGGCAAACGCCGCATCGGTGCCCAACGCAGTTAACGCTAATCCGGGAGAAGCATAATCGGACACCGGATACTCGGCCTGAGCCAAGGGCGCAATGACTTCGGGTATGCCGGCCCCGATGATGGACTGCAAATAGTTTTCCTCTGTCACCGGGTTTCCTACCAGTTCGTTTAACGCGGCCACATACAAACTAAACTCATCACTGGTTGAACCGTTCATCACCGGCATATGATGAAATTCGCCGGTGGAAATCGCATTGGTGATTTGCTGTGGAATGGTCGCGCCGTCCACCACGATCGGATACTGGGTAGCGATAGAACCCTGGTTCTCCAGAATGGTGGCCACCTCCAGATTGCGCAAACATTCCGCTGATTGATCTTCACACCCCATGGCCACGGCCAGTGCCGAACCGGCCACTTCCCATTGCTGCTGGGTGGGCTCTTCTAACGTATAAACGCCGCTCTGCACGATGGCTTTATGAAACAAGCCAGCAGAAGCCGGTGATACCAGGTTCGCCAGGACACTATACCCGCCCGCTGATTGACCGCTGAGGGTAACGTTATCCGGGTCGCCGCCGAAGGCTGCGATGTTATCCCGCACCCAACGTAAAGCCGCCTGCTGATCCATCAAACCGTAATTTCCAGAGTTGCCCGCTTCGGTTTCAGCAGCGAGCGCCGGATGACTGAGGTAACCCAGAGCACCCAAGCGGTAGTTGATAGTCACCACAACCAGATTACGCTTCACCAGCTTGACCGGGTCATAGAGGCTGCTCACGCCGCTGGTCAGCGATCCACCATGCATCCACACGACCACCGGCAACTTCTGTTGCGCATTTTTTCCTTGCCGGGGTTTGGGCTTGTATACATTTAATGACAAACAGTCTTCATTTTCACTGCCCACTCCGTAGGGGGACGCAATTTGCGGGCAGGCCGCTCCGGCTACAGTGGCATCAAACTCCGAGCCGATCACGGCCGGTTGTGGGGGCTGCCAACGCAACGCATCAACGGGTGCGGCGGCATAAGGGATGCCAACAAAGCTGGCTCCGTAATCGGTGGATATGCCGTTATAAAGCGTTGTGCCGGTATTTACAGAGGCTTGGGTCGCGGGTGTATCAACCCCGTTCGCGAAACCGGGAGAAGCGTGCAGTAATCCGATACTAAGTAGCGTTGCAGTAAGCAAGCGCAATTTAACGTTAAACAGATCTTTCATAAGGAATCCCTGTCCTGTTTTTTATTGTTTAGATTGAGTGAAAGTAAGGCAGCACAAGAATAAACATTCATTCTACAGAAGCGCAACCGATTCTTTGTGAAGTATGGTTTGCCTGATCGGGATTCGTGAAAAAATCGGCCCTGCAAAGTCAATTCGCCAATCGCCGACAGCCAATGACTACGCTGGTCACCGACATAGCGAAGCCAAGAATGCACAGAAAAATCACCACACCATCCCAGAGAGGACGATGTTGAATAAGCACATTAAAGTCGAGGCTATGTAGCCCGTTAAAGAGCCAGCGCTGCAACCGGTCTTTTTGGGTTTGCTGTCCGATTAACTCGCCAGTGCGGGGGTCGATATAAAACCAGCTTTGATCACTATCGTTGAACTGTATTCGTACCACCGGCAAAGGGCGCCAGTTTTGGTGGTGGGAGTAATAATAAAGATCGTATGCGGCCAGGGTCTCCTGATCTGTCTTGGATACCGTCGGAGCGTAATCCGCCATCACCCTGATCAACGTCTGCCATGCCAGCTCAGACATGGAGCCTTTTTCAGACCAGCCAACCGGCAACAAGGTTCGATAGTCATAAGGCGCGGACACCAAAACCTGATACTCACGCCCCTCCAACCACTGCCACCGAATTTCCTTTACTGAACCTAAATCCGCTATTTTCTGCTGCAAACGCAAAAAATTGACGGGATTAGTAACACCGATGGCTGGTTGCCTATAACTCTGTACCAGATCTTCGAAGTTTTGCCTCGACTCAAACAAACCCCAAGGGCTCATGGACATCAACCCACTGAACATAAAAGTGAAAAGAAAAGCCGAGCTGACCAACCCTAGAAGGTGATGCCACTTCATATAGCCACGGTATGGCGTTACGTCTTTGCCACGATAGCGTTTGCGTATACGTAACCTTTGAATGCCGATGATTGAGCCAGTCAATATCGATACCAACCCTATCAACGACAAAATAACGATGACCCAATACCACAATTGCTGATGACGGCGAAGCTGCAAAGGATAAATCCAGTGCAGATTTGCTCCCAACCAATTCCATGTACGCTCTGATCGAGTGCTATCCCGGACCACTTCTCCTGTGACGGACGACACGTACAGCTCAGTGCCAGCCGCATCGTCTAACGGGATTTGGTATAGAGGTCTGTGCGCATGCAAACTGCTGGAAACGGTCCACTGATCCATTTCAATCTGCTTTGCTGCCAACACCGCTTGCGATCCACCACCTGTCCCAGCAATATCAACCGATGCATTTTGTTGTGACTGACTTCGCGACGATAGAAAAGCCTGGGCAGTTGCCAGCGCCTCCGATTCTGTAATCGCACTGACTATCGCTCCGTTATCGGCATATTGCTGTAGCCGCGTTCCCCCGATCGTTTCAAGTAGATAGACTGGGCGACCAGCAATGCTGGTCAGCCGCAGCGACCGAATAACATCGCCCTCCTTCAGACCAGCCCGCAACCGGTTGGGATTGAAGTTAACCTCCGACGCCTTCAGCACTGGCAATGCGTGCAATCGTTCGGCCTCGGTAAGTGAGGGAAACCCTACGTACATCATCACCACACCGGAAAAGAACCACATGGTCAGAAAAAGACTCATGCCGACACCCAGCCAGCGATGGCAAAGGTACAACCCACGTTTTAATTTCATCGCGAGTCCTCATATTCAATCCTTAAAATTGAAAGCGCATGCCCAATTCGGCGGTACGCCCGTCACCTAAAACCCACTGGTTACCGTACGGTGCCAACACATAATCATCGGTACCTGTCAGGTTCCTGCCACGCAGACTAAACTTTAGATCCGGGCTCAATGCCCATTCCAGCACAGCATCCCAAACCGCATAGTCCGGAAGTTCAGCACTGTTTGCGTCGTCCAGGTAACGCTTACCCACGTAACGAACACCACTACCGGTTGACCAGCCTGGAGCAAACTGCCAGTCGATCCATAGGTTGGCTGTTTTTTGCGGAACCCTGCGTGGTGTGTTGCCACGGTAGTCGTCACCACCACTGACAAATTCCTGATATTCCGGATCGACCAGCGCCAGATTGAATTCCATTGACAGACTTGCCGCGGGCGTCCAGAACAGATCGAACTCAATGCCCCTTGAGGTCTGCTCACCAATCTGCCTCTGCACACCACCGAGGTCCTGACTCAACAAATTATTTTTGCTGATGTCATACAGCGCAACGGTATATTGCAAGCGTCGAGCGATCGGCTCGTGCTTAATACCGATTTCAAACTGCTCGCCTTGCGCCAGTTTCAAAGTCGGGTCAGTCGCGCTGAGTAGGGACTGGATACCGTCCACAGCTGAACTGTATTGCGCGTACAGACTGACGTGCGAAGCCGGTTTAAAGACGGCACCCAAGCGCCAACTGGTGCCATCAAGATCTGAACTCATATCCCCTTCTGTTTGGCCATTGCTGCGAGCCAGATCGTGCCGTTGATAATCCATGTCGTCGTAACGAATACCTGACACTACAGACCACTGCTCATTCAGATTGATTATGTTATCCACGAAAAAAGCGTATTGGCGTGTTTCAGTATCGAAATCGGCGCTGGTTTCACTGCTGACATGGTCTGTCCACAATCCTGGTATCGGGTTCAGTAGGTCGACACCGGAGGCTCCGCTGTACGGGGAATTGTTAATATGACTGAAATTGATGCGATTGACCTCCACTCCGACACTGAGCCTGTTCGGCATTCCTTCCGCATTAAAATCAAATACAACGTCACTGCGATTGCCCAACTGCTCCTGTTCGTGCCGTATTTCCAGGTAGTCGGAGCGCTCCACTAGGCCGGTCGCAGGATTGTAATCATAAGATTCCACGTTACGCCAATGACGCTCCACCTGCATATAATAGGTGTCATTACGTAGCCGGGCGACGTCACTCAGTTTCCACTCCAGGTGTAATCTGGGCCAGCTATCCTGGTACGCAACTCGACCATCCTCAACGTTATAGTTGTTACGGCGTACGGCGTCCGAAACGGCACCCTCCACCAGAGGTGTACCCCAGTAGGGAGCTGCGTCGGTGTCTGAATAATCAATGTTCAGGGTGGCAGAAAAGCGATCTCCAGGCTGGTACATGACCGCAGCGGCAACCGCCGTGCGCTCTTCATCGGCCCGGTCAATGTATCCATCGGTCTGGTGTTGCACTGCATCCAGACGATAACCCACGCTGTCACTCAGTGCGCCACCGCTGCCCAATGCCACGCGTGCCAGATTATTACTGCCCAGGGTGACATCAATTTCACTTTCGACCGGAGTAAGGGTCGGCTTTTTTGGTACGTAATTAATCGTGGCCCCGATTGCCCCCACTCCATGAATCACCGAGCCCGGACCACGCAGCACTTCTACGCGCTCAACAGTCCAGGTGTCCGCAGGAAAGCTCACGGTGCCAGCGCCTACATACAACCGCGCACCATCGTAGGTATACGCAACGGAACTGTGCCCGCTAAAACCACGCACAGATACCGCAGAACTGCCATTACCGGGACTGGCACCGGAGGCGAAGCCGGTGGCACGGGTTACTGCGGACTGACTTGAATAGTCCCCTTTCTTTGATAGGGACTCTTGATCAATGACTTCGACCGACGCGGGTGTTTCCATCGCAGTCATCCCGAGCCGGTTGGTCTGAGTGTTTTCCGTTTCCAGTGAAAGGCCCGGCTGTCCGATGGCAGTGCCCTCGACTTCCACCGGCGTTAAGCGGTTGTATGTGGTGTCTGCGTACGCAGATAAACTGGTGACCAACAACAAGCTGGCGGTGACAAAATTGGTAGACATAGTTTTCCCCAAACACGGTTTTGCAGCATGACAGGGGAAGGAAAATAGCGGCTGATGTACACACTTCGGAAAGCGCGCGCAGACAGCATACGAAGCCCTCCGCTTCATTTCTGCAGGTTCTGATTGGAAGGGAGGGAACGGAAATTAATTGGTAATAAAAGACAGACACAGAGTCCGACTGAGAACACCAACTCCTGAAGCCCGCCGCTTCATAGTTATTGCTCTGCGAAAATCGGATCAAAGTGGAATCGATGTCAGGCCGGTTTCGGGCTTGGGAGAGATGACCTCTCCGGACCGTTGCGGGGGCAGCGAAGGCATTATCTATGGCAACCATACCCATCAGGGCTCGCCATAGTGCACCTTACTTCCCGTTTAACCTACCCCAGACCATCCCGGTTGAGGATGGACGAGCAGGCACCTGTCGCAGTGGGCAAGAAGTGTATCCAAGCCCACTCAAAACAGCAATCTTGTTTTTTGGATATTTCAATTACGATCACACAGCAGGGCGTGGCTTACAAAAACCCTCAGGATTCCGCTACCGCCATTAACAGTTTTATAAACGATTCGCAGGAGGAAGCCGCCGCCGATTCATCCATGGTGTGATACCCGGAAGTGGGAATCTGAATGGTGGTGCCGTCCACCAAGCCACCCGATGTGGATGTAATACGCCCCAATTCGGTACTGCCCAACGACATCACCGAAGTAATGCCTTCCAGCGCATTTTGTTTGTTTTTTGCTTCTATGTAGGCGTCTTTATAGGAAAACGGAATATTCATTTTGTGACAAAGCGATTCTACTTTATTGGTCAGGTCCACATTGAACACCGCGTTGGCGTCCTTTCTGCGTAACACGACGTGTTGCTGGTCAACGGCTTGGTCATCCGGAAAGGGACTGGTATCCACGACGATTAAATGGTTGGTGGAACGTCCGAAGCGACGGAACCACTCCAACAGATAGCGCCAACTTTTTCCGGACTCTTCCTGGGCCGTGAAGAACGCGGTGCCCTCAAAACCAAGCTCGAACAGATACACTAATGCAGCCGCCGTTAACACGTTATCCAGTTGCCCCAAATAACGCCCGTGCTCAATACGCAAACGATCGTTAAACGCAACCGGGGTGCCCGCAACCAAATACTCCAGACCGTCGACACAAAAGATCAGGTTATTACGGAATTCGCAGATATAAGCGTCTTTAATGGTGCCCGCGCCACGGTAGGCACCAGACCAGGGATCATAGGCCATCACCGGAACGGATTTAAAGCGATGAGCGACGGTATTCATCATTTGTTCTGACACGGAGTTTCCCAACAGATCCGAACGACTGCCGGACACAAAGGCAGCGTATTGAAACTCATTGGGGCCGGTACAAATTAAGCCATGGCGATCAATATGAGCAGAATACATCGCACTGAATGGTTGGGAACCATGCGCCACCAGCACACCTTCGTACCAGGTTACGGACGCACCCCGCTCCACCAGTACCCGTTCCAGAACTCGAAAAAAACTGTGCTCACACCCAACCACGGTGGGGTAGCGGATCAACTCTTTCAGGATATCGGTATAAGCGGATATATTCATCGAAAATACTCAGAGGATAGTGGGCGGCATTTGGCTGATTTTGCGCGGTAGAAAGTTCAAATTCTATATCAATTTCACGACAACGCTGTTTTATTTACAAAATTGTCATTATTTCAAAGTCGCTATCCCGAATTTACCATAGGCGCACGATTCGATCGGGACCAAGGCTACGAGCAATTTATATATTCCTTGAAATATCAGCACGTTAAATCGCCGAACCAACGATGGCAACAATCTTGCTCAATCCGATCTAGAAATAGTAAACCGACGAGACCGTGAAGCATGACCAGCCACATACAAGCGTCACCCTACCTTAAACCTGCTCCTAGCCTGGATATCTGCGATCATCAATTCGTGGTAGTGATCAATAGTGGCTCCGGCACCGGCACCCCTGAAGCCATCATGGAACGATTGGCGGAACACGCGGACACTATAAAGGTAAAACAAAAAGCGATTTTGCGATCCGGTGACAACATCGAAAAACGCATCAGCAAGATTTTCACCTATGCGTCCAGGAAAAAAATGGGCGTTTTGGCCGCCGGGGGTGACGGTACTATAAACTTATGCGTGAAGTACGCTCTGAAATACGATGTACCCATGGCTATGCTGGCCCAGGGTACTTTCAACCTGTTTGCACGTCATCATGGTCTATCGGTGGATCCTGCAACCCAAGTAGCACAGCTGGCGGATAGTCGTATCAAGAAAGTACCGATCTGCTGGATCAACGGCCTGCCATTCACCACCAGCGCAGCCTTTGGCATTTATCCGGACGTCATTGACGACCGGGAACATTACCAGAAGCGTGCCGGCTTTCGCAGCCGCACTACGGCGATGCTGGCGGGGGTGCTGACTTTTTTCCGTCATGAGAAACGACTTAGAGTCGCTGTCGAAACCCCAGAAGGAATAAGAAAAGTAAAAGCCATATTACTGATGGCAACACAGAATCGGCCACAGCTACAAAATTTTGGTTGCGAAAAGGAAATGGACCAGGTCGACGGGCGCTTTGCGTTGATTACGGTGAAACCCCTGGACTGGAAAGGAAAATTGCGTCTGCTTATGAAAGGATCCGTTAAACAACTTCCGCAACAGGAAGAGTTCGAAACGTCACTGCATCAATCCCTGACGCTGCACTCTTCCCACAGCTCACTCAAATGCGCTTTGGATGGTGAAGTGATCGAACTGGCAACACCGGTGCACATGCACGCACAACCGAGAGCACTGTCTTTATTTGTGCCCAATCATATTGACGGGAACCCCTGAATCTATGCCTGATCGTTTTAATCTGGTTCAGATTTCAGACACGCATTTCGGGACAGAACAAACGCAGGTGGTGGAAGCGCTGGTGGAGCGAATCAACGCGATCTATCCGGATGTTTTGATCTGGAGCGGCGATATTACGCAAAGAGCCAGAGCCAACCAATTTCGAAGTGCCCGCACGTTCCTGTCGAGACTCAAATACAAAAAGCTGCTGTGTGTGCCGGGCAATCATGATGTCCCCCTGTACAACTTCTTTTTGCGAATTGCTTCTCCGTTTTATAGCTACCAACGACACATGCAGGTACCCCTGCAATCCGATCTGGTTCTGGACAGTGCGGTGATTATTGGCTTGAACTCCTGTAATCCCTGGCATTATAAAAACGGCCGCATCACCGAACAGAAAATTGAAGCGGTTCATCGCAAACTGCAGGCTCATCCTGACAACGTTCTGAAAATGTTGGTATGCCACCACCCGTTCGACGTCATTCACGATCACGATGAAGAGAACATAGTCAAACAGGCGCAACCGGCTCTGCAACGCTGGAGTCAGGCCGGGCTCGATCTGGTGCTGGGTGGGCACATACACCATCAATTCAGCCGCAGTTTAAAAGGGCGTTACCCCGGCCTGAGCAAAGACGTTCACACTTGCCAGGCCGGCACGGCACTGTCTTATCGTGTCCGAGGCGGCCTGCCAAATTCGTTTATGCAACTAACGTCGTTTCCGGAAAAAGCGGCGACACATATACGTCAATGGGACTTTATCGAGAGTCAGTCTTCCTTTCATTGTACCGGTGAGTTTTTTCCCTGCCTGCGACCTTCCGATTAACGCTTTACTGGAATATAGGTTGTTCCGTTGACACCAGCTTTTGCGTGTCAATGCCTTTTGCCTGCAACTGCTGCAGAATCAGGTTGTAGGTAGATTCATCCAGTTGCGGCGTTCGGCTCAACACAAACAAAGTGTATTTAAGCGGGTCAGTGACTACTGCATACTGATAATTTTCCGAATCCAGCACCACGATCAAATAGTTAGCCCAGGGGAAATTAGGCACATCCGGAAAAGTCACTTTCAAGCGCGCGTTGCTTTCCTTATCAACCACTTTCGCAGAGCCCGTAATGTCATCAACAGGCCCTTGCAATGACCCCTGATAACCACGGTTATAAACCCGGACTGTGCCGTCCTCCAACAATGTATAGTCAGCGGTAACGCCCACCAACCCTTCGTTAAACGAAGTTTCGTAAGCCGATATCTGATACCACTGCCCCATATACCGCTCTACATCGACATAAGACACCGTTTCCGGCCCTTTACAGGCGGCGGTCAGCATCAGCCCTGCGACGGCAAAAAGCCCTATGAATTTACGCGCACAAAACGTTACCAGATGCATAGCGTTGTTCCTTGTTTATCAATGAAGTTGAAGGTTGAGCCGAAATTGTGATGCTGATGTCGTGAACGCAACGTGAAGCCGCAAAAATTACAACCCTTGCACCTTCAGGCTGTAACTCTTTCAAATTTCGGCTCAAGCTAATGTGCCACGACTAGCAGAACATGGGGATGCTCCCGTGGCATGCTCCTTGCTGCTGTAAGGGTTGAATAGAAGGAAACATCGAATTCCAGGAGGAACTCATGCAATCTGCTACGCAAAAAACCATCTCCACCATCAACCCAAGTAATGGCAATGAAATAAAATCGTATCCCCTGATGAGCGAAGATCAGGTTTCCCAGACCATAGAAAGCTGTCACAAGGCCTTTTTGTCCTGGCGTTTACAGCCCTTGACCGAGCGGGCCGAGATCATCAAAAAAATCGGCCTGGAGCTTGATAAAAACAAGCACCAACTCGCCGAGCTAATGACGCTGGAGATGGGAAAGCCCCTATCGCAGGCTATTGAAGAGGTCGAACTGTGCGTGGCAATCTGCGAGTTTACTACAAAACAAGGTCCCGAGTTGCTGCAGGATGAAAAGCGCCGTTTTGGTGACGGCCAAACAGGCTACGTTAGCTATTGCCCTATCGGTGTCGTTTACGGCATACAGCCTTGGAACTTCCCTGCCTACCAGGTTATACGCTACTCCATTGCCAATCTGATGGCCGGCAACGGGGTGCTACTCAAGCACGCGAGCAATGTAACGGGATCCGCGATGCTGCTGGAAGACATCTATGCCAGGGCTGATTTACCCGCCGGGCTGTTCGCAGCCCTGTATATTGACCACGATCAATCAGATCGGGTGATCGAGCATGAACTGATTCGAGGCGTTACCCTCACCGGCAGCCCTGATGCCGGACGTCTTATCGCTGAAAAAGCCGGAAAAAACCTGAAGAAAACCGTGATGGAACTGGGTTCAAATGACGCCTATATCGTATTGGACGATGCCGATATCAAGAACGCCGTTGAACAGTGTGTTGCAGGGCGGGTTTACAATAACGGGCAGACCTGTGTTGCGGCGAAGCGCTTTATCGTGGTGGACAGCGTATATGAACAATTCAAGGAGCACTACGTCAAAGCGATGCAAGCCCTGACAGTGGGCGATCCCACTTCCGACGACACGGATCTCGGCCCGATGGCGCGAGAAGATCTTCGTGACAAACTACACGACCAGGTCATGAACAGTGTTAATAAGGGTGCCGCGCTGTTGTGTGGAGGCGAAATTCCTCAAACCGATGGTTACTACTATCCAGCGACGGTTCTGGAAAATGTGGAACCAGGGCAGCCGGCCTATGATGACGAGCTGTTCGGTCCGGCCGCTTCTTTAATCCGGGCCAAAGATCAGGACGATGCTCTACGCATTGCCAATGACAGTGATTTTGGTTTGGGTGGCGCGATATTTACGAAAAATACCGAATTAGCCCGCGAACTGGCCACCCGGCATTTCGATACCGGAATGGTGTTCATAAACGGCTTTGGGGTTGCTACCCCGGAAATGCCGTTCGGTGGCGTCAAGAACTCCGGCTATGGCCGCGAACACGGGGGCTTTGGTATGAAAGAATTTGTCAACATTAAATCCGTTATGGTGATGGGATAATCCATGAAACTATTTAATTGTCAAAACTGCGGCCACACCGTTTTTTTTGAAAACACCCACTGCGAACAGTGCCGTGCTGCTCTTGGCTTCATACCTGAGCTCATTAATATCAGCTCACTCAAGCCCGCCGGCAACGGCGGCTGGATCGCTGCGGCGGACTGCGAAAAAACGGTGCGATTTTACTGTTCAAATCATCAACATCAGGTCTGCAACTGGTTAGTGGACAGCGAAGACGAAAACACCTTGTGCATTGCTTGTCAGATGAACCGCTATATTCCCAATGTGGCGGATGCAGAGCAAAAGCTTTCCTGGCAGGAAATGGAATTCGCGAAGCACCGGCTTATGTACAGCCTGTTGCGCCTACAACTGCCTTTGCAAAGCAAGGATGAAGCACCGGAAGAAGGACTGTCGTTTGATTTCATAAATACGGAACAACCGCTCCCGGATGATGCCCAGTCCACCACCGGCCACGCCGAGGGACAAGTAACGATTAATCTGGCGGAAGCGGATCCCGCCGAGCGCGAGCAGATGCGCAAGGACATGAACGAAAGCTACCGTACCCTGATCGGCCATTTCCGGCACGAAGTGGGACATTATTACTGGGACCAGATCATCGCTCCGTACCAACAACGGCTAAAAGCCTACCGGCGTTTATTTGGCGATGAGCGGGAAGACTATGGTGAAGCGCTGAAGAGCCATTACGAACAAGGTGCACCGGCTGATTGGAACACCCGCTTCGTCACAACCTATGCGTCGTCTCACCCCTGGGAAGATTGGGCTGAAACCTGGGCGCACTATTTCCATATAATAGATACCTTGGAAACAGCCTATGCTTTCGGGATGACGCTGGGTGCACCACAGCAGACGCAGCAGACCCACAACATGGTTGCGATGACAGCCGATATTGACCCCTATAATCACGCCGACTTCGAAGAGATACTCAACCGCTGCATACCGCTCACCTTTGCCGTAAATAGCCTTAACCGCAGCATGGGGCAACCGGATTTATACCCCTTTGTTTTGAATGAACCGGTCAAAACAAAGCTGGGTTTTATTCACCAACTGATGCTGAGTTATCGGCCCGTGACCACTGCGGAAACCAACGAAAGCACTAGCGAGCCAGTCGCGAAACCGGCGTAAAAGTAGTGTCCGCTTGTGTCCGTTTCACTTGGTTGGGAAATTGTTCACGAGCGGCTTTTTCAGCAAAGCGGATCATCACATTATTTAAGCCCGGAATGGTAATGCGAACCAACTCGGCGCCGAAACGCAACGGCGCCCAGATAGCCACCCGTTAACGCGAGATTACGCAAAACCCGCGAGTTCTGCCGAGCTTAACAGGGAAGCCGCCATGATACAATATCCCATCATCGTCTCAGGGACTCATTCCCCTATATCTTCATTCCATAATTCAGGCGCATCCCGAATAAAGTCTTCCATAAGCTGTATGCACTGATGATCCTGAACCACAGACACATCCACACCACGACCTTTCAATAAATCTTCTTCCCCCATAAACGTCTGATTTTCACCAACGATCACCCGGGGAATCCCATAAAGCAAAATCGCACCGCTGCACATCGGGCAAGGTGACAGGGTGGTGTAAAGCGTGCATTCCCGATAAACACCCGCTTTTTGACGACCGGCATTTTCCAAAGCGTCCATTTCACCGTGCAGTACCACGCTGCCGTTTTGTACTCTCCGGTTATGTCCGCGCCCGATTATTTTGCCTTTATGAACAATCACACTGCCGATCGGAATACCGCCTTCCTGCAGTCCGAGCCGAGCTTCATCAATAGCTGCCTGAATAAATGGGTCCATGTTTTTACTCCTCAATCAATGGGAACACCGGATAGGGTTAATCTATATTGCTACAATACGATGCCTGCTTCACGCTAAAATTTTTCCGTCATTGTTTTGCAATAGAGTGGTCTGAGGTTTACCACTATTTTGCCGAAACCAGAACAATGTTATGTTGGGCTCCTCGTAATGTTCATTGAGCATGACCATGGATTTAGAATCAACTACACAGACTAAACCAAACAAGTGAGAAGGAACTACTTATGAAAAAACTACAACGTCGGGCCTTGCTGGTTGCACTAATGGCCCTGCCAGTAGCAGCTATCAGCGCAGAAGACCGGGATACCCGCGGCTACGCAACCGATTTTCAGGGTAATATTCTGATGGATAGCTATGGCAATTGTGTTCACTCCGGTAGCTGGAGCCCGGAACTCGCAATAATCGACGGTTGCGACGGCTATACCGCAAGTCGCCAAGCGGTACTGCTCAAAGGCGAGCCGATTGAAGGGGGCGTTGTTAGCTTTGATGTTCCTTTCAATAATATATTTGAAGTGGACAAAACCGAGATCAGCGACGACGGTAAAACTGTACTGGCAAAAACCGCTGAGAAACTGGAAAACGTGCTGGCAGAAGCCTACTCCGTTACGATAATAGGACACACTGACAATACAGGCGGGAAGAAACATAACGAACAGCTTTCGACGAAACGAGCCGAATCGGTGGCCGATTATCTCTCCAGCCTGGGACTACCCAGGGACAAGTTAAGAACACTGGGTGCCGGTGCGGAAGACCCCATCGCAGCAAATGATACCAAGCAAGGCCGCGCCATGAACCGGCGTGCCGAAATCGTTGTTGTAGGCCAGCCGAGAGCACTGGACCGTATGGTTATGCCGAGTGTAGCCCTGTTCCCCCGCCGCAGCGCCGAATTATCTGCGGAGGGTAAAGCCATGCTGCTTAAGAGCGCACAGGAAGCCAGAGAAACCTTTAAAAAGGCGGTGATGATTGAAGTGGTGGGTCATACCGACGATGTCGGCTCAGCAGAATACAATATGGAGTTGTCCGAAGCCCGCGCGTTAGCCGTCGGCACTTATTTAGCGGAAGAAGGTGTGTTACCTGCCAACCGGATTTATATGGTCGGTGCGGGCAAGGACCAACCCGTAGCAAACAATTCAACTGACGAAGGTCGCCAGGAAAATCGCCGAGTCGAAATACTGGTGCTGGGCCGCGCAAAGCGGTAATAAAAAGTCTGGTGCGAACTCCCCCTGCTGGAGACGGCGAGGGGGAGTTCTTTAGTGGCAACGGAAGAAAATACCGCTTATTTATTGAAGCATCCCTTTAGATTACAATATTATCCCCTGGGCTGCTGCATAGGCCGAAGCCCAAGCCCACTGAAAATTATGGCCCCCAAGGTGCCCGGTCACGTCCACCACCTCACCCACAAAAAACAAACCACTCTGCTTTTTACTTTCCATATTTTTTGAAGACACTTCTTGCGTATCCACCCCCCCTAATGTGACCTCAGCGGTACGATAGCCCTCAGTGCCAGACGGCCTGAGTCGCCACGCTTTCAGGTTTTGCATCACCGTCTGCAAAAGTGTGTTGGGTATTTCCGCCATCGGGGTTTGACTTTGTTGCGGCCACCACAGCGTTTCCAACTCCGCCACCAATGCTTTCGGTAAGCGTTCGGCAAGCAGCGTTCTCAATAAGGTTTTGGGTTGCTTCTTCTTTTTGATATATAACCATTCAAGATCGTGTTCCTCCGGCAACAGATCGATATCTATCGATTCCGACGCCTGCCAATAGGACGAGATCTGCAAAATAGCAGGCCCACTCAAACCTCGATGCGTAAAGAGTATGTTCTCACGAAACTGCGATTTGTGATTACTGACTATCGTATCCACAGACAAGCCACTTAAATGGTTGCTAACGGTTTTTATGTTGTCGGTGAAAGTAAAGGGTACTAAACCCGCGCGGGAAGGAATTACCTCCATACCGAATTGTTGCGCCAGTTCATAGCCAAAACCGGTCACGCCCATGGATGGGATGGAGAGTCCACCGCTGGCCACTACAACCACCTCCGATTCAAAAACACCCTTATTAGTGTGAATTTTATAATGGCCGTTATTAACCACCTGCTGTATATCGCAGTGCATATAAATATTGACCTTTGACTTGTCACACTCCGACAACAACATGGACAAGATATCTTTCGCGCTATTGTCACAGAAAAGCTGTCCCAGTTTTTTTTCGTGGTAGGGAATATTGTAAGAATCCACCAGGGCAATAAAATCCCAAGGGGTATAACGACTCAGTGCAGATATACAGAAATGGGGGTTCGCGGAAAGGAAATTTTCCGGTTCAGAGTACATGTTTGTAAAATTGCAACGCCCTCCACCAGACATAAGGATTTTCTTACCCACTTTGGCGGTACGCTCTAACACTGCGACCTTTTTCCCGGATTGCGCAATCCAGGCGGCGCAGCTTAACCCGGCCGCGCCACCGCCGATTATTATTGCGTCGTATGCCAGCCTGCCCTCCACTGTACTGCCCTCCCCTGGTAACAACCGAATTGCATTTATCTATTCGAAAGCCACACAGTTTGATATGGTGCCAACGTTAAGCTGCCCGCCAAATCGTCTACTTTCAATCCCGACAATAAATCGACCCAGTCGTCGGTTCCAATCAAATTAATATCACTCAGTGCAATATCCTGAACTTCGTTACTGATATTGTTGATACAAAATATAGACTGATCCCGTCGCATGCTTTGACGCCAGAACCCGAAAATCTGCAATCCCAAATGCAAGGTAAACTGGGTTGCATTCGGATGAAACGCCGACTGCTTTTTGCGTATCGCGATCAATTCGTTCATGCGGCTGAAGACTTTACTGTGATGACTGAATTTATTTTCAATCTGATCTTCCAGTTCGCTGATGTCCCATTGACTGCGGTTGATACTGCGCGCCCTGCCGGTATTTTCCATTCGCGCATAATCGTTTTCAGTGCCGAATAGACTGTGAATATAAAACGCAGGAATACCTTCCAGCGCCATCATAATGGCGTGAGCGCACAAATATCGCTGCAACTGCCATTTATCTTCACCCTGGGCAATAGTACCTTTCATTGCATCATACAAACTGATATTCATTTCATAGGGCTTATCAGTGCCTTCGCGGGAACGCCGGTAGGTCATTTGCCCACCGAATTGCAGCATGGTACTGACCATTTGATTTTTTTCTTCTTCTGCCAACAAGCCGTCCGTAGGTCTAAGGCCCACCCCATCATGAGAGGCAATAAAATTGAGATAAGTGGTTCCCATCTGCGCCGGCGGCATACTCATCAACCAGGTTTTAAGATGGCGACAGTCGCCGGAGATCAGGCTATAGATTAATAGAGGCGGCAACGAAAAGTTGTAAATAACATGCGCTTCGTTGGCATTGCCGAAATAAGTCAGATTTTCCCTGTTCGGCACATTGGTTTCAGTAATAATCACCGCATCAGGGCTATGATGCTCTATCAAAACCCGGAACAACTTAATAATTTCGTGAGTTTCCTGCAAATGAATACTGGGAGTCCCGGCTTTTTTCCAGAGAAACGCAACCGCATCCAAACGAAATATTTTCACTCCGTGATCCAGATAATGCTTCACAATATTCACGAACTCCAGAAGCACCTTGGGGTTTTCAAAATTCAAATCGACCTGGTCTTCGCTGAAGGTACACCACACAAAGCGCTCACCGTCCTCCGTGGTCACGGGGTTGAGCAAAGGTGAAGTCCGAGGCCGCACTACGGCACTCAAATCGTCCTGAGGATTTCCTTCATAGAAGTAATCCTTACCCGGGTCAATCCGCTTTTTGAAGTTATCGAACCAGCGGCTACGGGCCGACATATGGTTGATCACCAGGTCGGACATGAATGTGAATTCGTTTGCAATGCGCTCGATGTCCTCCCAATCACCATGCGATTCGTTCACCGCCAGATAATCCATAACGGAAAACCCGTCATCTGAACTATAGGGAAAATACGGTAAGATATGAACGCTACTGATGGTCTCTTTCAGATGCCCCTGCAAAAAATTATACAAGGTGACCAAAGGCTTTTCCGTCGTAGCCGCTGCTGTATTATGAATACTGTCAGCGTAGGTAATCAAAAGCGTCTCTGACTCATCCCAGTTATTTTGATGATCTTTCGGGTTCTGACATTGCTGGTCCAACCCCATTGTCTGTATTAATTCATTGGCCAAAAAGGACGAATCCAGGTCCGGGTAAATAAATTCCAATGAACTGACTAACTTTTTCTTAAGATCTTCAAGCATGATGTCGGGCCTTTAACAAGCTAACTTCGAAAGAAATCCCGGGTGTCCTGTTCTACGGCATCCTTTAGACGTTCCATTACATCTGGAATCGCGCTTATCACGCGGTTCCAACTTGGAATGAAGGGCGTATCCATCGGATTATCGAGGAAATAGGCACCGGCTACCATAAGATTTTGTGCGAATAATTCCACTGCCTGCTCTTCAGAGTGACGATCAAACTTAAGGCCGTTGACGATCGCGTCGTTTTGATAGCTTTCAATGAAATCCAGGGCAATCCGATAATAGGTGGCCTTAATGGTTCTGAATTTTTCGGTAGAAAATACCTCGCCGTTAGTGGCGAGTTTTCGAAATAGGGCTTTGCAGATATCCGTGCTCATTTTTGATAAGCCCTGCGCCGCATCTTCCGGCGATAAATCCTGATGTTTATGATCATAGGTGTCCGCAATATCCACCTGACACAGGCGGTTGGTTGCGTAGTTACGCTTCATTTCTGAAAGAACCCCCATTTCCAGCCCCCAGTCACTGGGAATGCGCAAGTCACTGATCACATCGGTCCGGAAAGAAAATTCCCCGGCGAGCGGATAACGATAACTATCAAGATAATCGAGAAAGTCAGACGGCCCACAGACTTTTTTCAACGCACGGATTAAAGGCGTTACCAGCAACCGACTGACACGTCCGTTCAACTTCGATTTAGCAACTCGGGCATAGTAGCCTTTGCAAAACATATAGTTAAAATTGGGGTTCGCAACAGGATAGATTAAGCGGCCCACCAAATCCCGCTGATAGGTCAGGATATCGCAATCGTGCAACGCCACCGATTCACTTTTGCCAGAAGCCAGCACATAACCGAAGCAGTACCACACATTGCGTCCCTTCCCCATTTCTCTCGGGGCCAGACCATGTTCTTTCAATTCGTCATCCAGCGCCATCAAGCGCGGTCCGTCGTTCCATAGCACTCGATGGTGCTGCGGCAGTTCATCGAAGTATTTCAACGCGGTTGCATATTGATCCTGATCGGCGCGGTCCAGCCCGATCACGATCTCCGCCAGATAAGGTACTTGTTTTAACTCCTCGACTATGTGTTTGAGCGCTGGTGCTTCCAATTCAGAGTACAATGAAGGCAGCACCAGGCTCATAGGCCTGACCTTGCTGAATTCAATCAGTTCGCGCTCAAGATCTTCCAGGGTTCGGCTTCGTAAATTATGTAATGTTGTGATTATGCCGTTTTGATAAAAGTCGCCCATGCTGTTTTCTTCTCTTCCCAGATAAATTGCCAGTTAATCAATGGTCGGGGCGCGCCCGGTCAGCTGATCCAGCAACGGTTGCATCGCACCGTTCCAGCCAACAGGCCCCATTCCCTGTGAAAAAATCACCATTTTACCTACCGTAAACTTCAGTTGTCGGGAGTTTACTCCCCGTATCACGACCGCATAATCTGCAGCCTCAAGCATGTTCAAGTCATTCGGGCTATCACCTAAAGCGATCGACAAAACCTCCTTCTCTGAGTACCGAATCTGATATTGCTTTAACAAATAATGCATGGCATCGGCTTTATCGTATTGGCCCATGGCATGATAAAAGCGCCCGCCTTTGACCAGCTGCAAACCGCCCTGCTGCAAGCGCTGCTCGAATTCCACAAGGGCCTCATCGGAGCCAAGCCACAATAACGGCTC